>Ga0208638_1000311_pt1 | contig 38282 bp, 36 predicted proteins | sample ETNtaG_34_FD_185753 | JGI IMG/M metagenome (GOLD analysis project Ga0208638, IMG submission 185753) | Marine microbial and viral communities from oxygen minimum zone, Eastern Pacific Ocean - ETNP201306SV51 (SPAdes) (version 2) | ecosystem: Environmental > Aquatic > Marine > Oceanic ...
TGAGTCCAACTATTTTCTTATTCGGAATGTAACCAACGTGGCATTTTCCGAAAAAAGGAAGAAGATGATGCTCACAAAGAGAATATACATCAATATTCTTTACCAATACCATTTCATTATATTCCACGTCATATAATGCATCATTTAGAATTTTATCAACATCCTGCTTATATCCTTTTGTTAAAAATTTCAAAGACTTAGAGGTTCGATGTGGTGTTTTGCTAAGCCCCTCTCTGTCGGGATCTTCACCCAAACGTGTGAGCAATTCACGGATCAAATCTTCCATTTTTTACCTTTCATTCGATAATAAATTAAAAAAAGCCAGTAACAGTTTCCCGCAATAATAACAAACCATAGATAAAAATACAATTGATTTAAGAGAGATAACAAAGAGATAAAAAATAATTGCATTCCCAACCCCAGCCAGCTTGTCATTGTTAACATTTTTTTGTCAAGATACCAGTTTGAAGGAGAGCTATCAAAATATTTAAGGCTCCACCAGTCTATTTTCATCATTATACGGTCCTGCCAGCCAAAAAACAGAAGAAAAAGTTTTTGTAGAATCATTAAAAATTTCTGCTTAAAAGGATCACTATATACTGCATTGTCTTCTTCCCGTACAGTTTCATCTACTCTACTTGCAGTTTGCCTGTTAACGCTATGCGCGTAGCTTATAACATAAAACACATAGTAGGAACACTGTAATTGTGAGCTCAAAAAAGCAGCAAAGGAAAGAACCCAAATTTCAGCCGTGGAATATTGACTTTGCAAATGCAAACCAATGGCAATGAAGAACGCAAGGTTCGTAGTAAAATCAATAATGGAATCCAGAAATCTTCCAATACGTGATGGGGTATTTCTTGCCCTTGCCAAATGGCCATCAACTGTATCCAAAATATTTTTGATTTGAATTAATATGGCGCCGACGCATAAATATAAATACTCTTGCCGCGCGAGAAAGTATGCCGCGCCAATGCCAAAAAAAAGCGCAACAATCGTAACCTGGGGAGGTGTGATAGGGGTGTTATATATCCATCTGACAATTTTTAGAGCCGGCTTTTTTCCCCAAATAGCGCTAACATCAAAGAAATCTTTGGATGGGTTGAATTTTTCAGCAGCCTGCTCAATAGAAAATATATCTTTTTTCAATCTTCGTTCAAAAAAAATGGCGCTGCTGGTTAAAAGAGCCGCCGCGCCGATTAAAAAATTAAAAGAGAAAAAACTTCTATGACCGTTTTTCCATGCCTGCCGGTTGTCTGGTTACCTGCTGTGCTATAAGCCCGCCTTCTCCATTATCTACCAGGTCGTGCCATACATTGGCAGGGGCTAAAAATGTAGTACCGGCTTTTGCTTCAAGCATTTCTTCACCTCCGTCATCAAGCTTGAAAGTACCGGAACCGGCAATTACTGTAAATATCTGGTCCCCGGTTGGATGACGATGGTATCCCAGCGATTGACCTCCTTTGAAGTAATAAACATCAAGGGTAAGGTTGTCTGTTTTTATAAGATTAACCTTGTTTACCACACCATCTGTTACAGCTTTTTTTTCATTAATATTCGCGTTTAGAATTGCCATACTGTGTTTCCTCCTTAAAAATATATGTTAATAAATAAAAAAAGAATTTACAACCCAATCTAAAAAAATAAACAGTAATTTCATGTTACTTTTTTAGACAATTATCGGTTAAAAAGGATTCTTATAATTTTTTTGTTTTTGCTCTTTTTTTTCTTTCTGCTTTGGAAAGCTTTTTCGGGTTCCCTCTTTTTTTAGTAGAGACTTTTCTATCCTCATAATCCTCCTCGTCATAACCTTTCATTTGGTAAAGAGAAGCCATCTCAATTTTTCTCTCAAATTCCGATGATGAGACGGAGACCGTGTTATGTTTTTCAGCAAAATCCCTGATTTCTCTATCGGACGAAACCACAACGACCTCTTCAGAAGAATCTGCAATAATACGTTTAATAACTTCATCCGCTTTTTCTCCGAGCTTTGAATAAATGATTTTAATTCCTTTTAATTTTTCCTGACTTTGAGTTGGCATGCCTCCTTTCCAACCATCAAAAACAATTGCAACAGATACGTTCTTTTGACTTTTGTAACGACTGAGCTTTTCAATAAGTCTGTTTCTCGCGTTTTCCAGAAGTTCTTCACGCCGAACGCTCAATTCAGGGGAAACGTGCAACAGATTATAACCATCTATAATGACTTTTGGAGGCATCTTGGGTGGAATTCAGAATATGTTAGAAGTTGATTCCAATTAATTTATAAGAACTAGTCGAATGCTTCGACTGAACCTGTCCTGCGTTTATCGAAGAGCTCTAGACCGACAGTTTTTTTGTTTCATTGATGCTCATTCATAACACCTTAATTAACCCAACATATCACCTTGAGTCTGCCGAAGGATCATTTTTAGTTGCATCAATACTATAAATCTCCTCCAACAGGGCGAATAATAATATCCTCAATCAATGTTTTTTTCGACTGCTTACAGGCTAAGATCACTGTTTGAGCAATATCTTCAGGCAGAATCATTTTAGTATGATCAAAATCTCCTTCAATATTATTCCAAATAGGCGTATCAACCGCCCCGGGAAGTATGGCTGTTACTTTGACGTTGTGTTCTCTCGCTTCCTCTCTCGTAACAGCAGTAAGACCCATCATGCCGTATTTGGAGGCGCAATAACCCGAGGCATTAGGAAACGGCTGGATACCTGCTACAGAAACAATATTTACTATATGTCCGTTTTTTTGTTTTATCATGGAAGGCAACACAGCTTTAGTACATAAAAACGCGCCTTTTAGATTTATATTTATCATCCGATCCCAATCTTCCATGGAAGTTTCTACAAGAGGCATAAATCTGGCCACACCGGCGTTGTTTACCAGAATATTAATGCCACCTAATGTTTTTTTTATTTTATTTACGGTGCTATTCATATCAGCTTCAGAAGATACGTCACACGGAAACGGACATGCCTTGCCCCCGTTTTTGTTAATAGATTCCGCAACGGATTTAATTTCATCAGCAGTTCGAGAAGATAAGGCAAGCATGGCTTTTTCTTTTCCAAAAGCTTCCGCAATGGCTTTCCCAATGCCGCGTCCCGCTCCTGTCACCCAAACAATTTTATTCTCCAGGGAAACCATGATTAAAAATTATTCTCCCCTATATACGACAATATTGTTTTCTGTTTCGTAAAGCTTTAATTCATATAATTCAGCATTGTTTTCCAGAAGAACTTCTTGAAGAATTTTCCAGAATTGAATGACCAAATTTTCCGCGGTCGGTATAATATCAGTCATAAAATCCACGTCTTTATTAAGGTATTTATGATCAACTTTTTCTACGATATTTTCAGTAATAATTTTTTTTAAATCTTTAAGATCAATAACCATCCCGGTTTTATCAGGCACATTTCCTCTGACAGTGACTTCCAGCACGTAGTTATGACCATGGCCGTTTGGATTATTACACTCCCCAAAAATATTTTTATTTTCCTTATCGCTAAGTTTTAGATTATGCAGACGGTGCGCGGCGCTAAAAGTAACTTTTCGGGTTATATATAACATGTTAAATCTATATTACGAAAAAAAATGCCTGATTGCTAAAAATATTTAGATAATGATATAACCTAAATCTTGTACGCACAAGTTTACCGAAGCTGCAAGGCTTAGGCGCTGTTTAGTTGTTGTTTATACAGCGCCTTATGCAAGGCTCCAAGTACGCAGTCGTAGTATTTCACTTCAAGTACTTGATAACGTAGCAGATTCGGTGAAATTGTGCGCCTTTAGGTGGTGAATTTTAAAAAATATATAATAAATATTAGTTTTACCGATTGGATTAACTTTTTTTTGCATTATAATCGCTTAAGCAATGATACCTTCTTAAGATAAATACCTTTTAAAAATTTATCATGCAAGGTTGAAGTATAAAAAACTATGCGAAAAGACGAAATATACAAAATAAAATTAAAAAAAATCTCCACCTTTAGATTTAATAAAGAAGTGGCCTCTGCGTTTGATGATATGGTTAGCCGGTCAGTTCCCCTCTATAAAGAGCTGCAAAAGCTGTTAGCACAATTAGCGGTTCATTTCCATAATCCGGATAAAATAATTTACGATTTAGGCTGTGCTACAGGAGAAACTTTATACGAGATTGCTAAAAAAACAGGGAAAGCAAAGGTGCAAATGACCGGTATGGATATATCACCTTATATGCTAAAAATAGCACAAGATAAATGCTCTGATTTTCCAGAAATTAATTTTTTAGAAGTGGATTCTCTCAAGGCTGATATCGTCAATCCGGGAGTTGTAATTTTGACCTATGTTTTACATTTCTTTGAAATAAAAAAACGAAAGGCCCTTCTATCAAAAATTTTTAATAACCTTGAAACCGGCGGTGTTGCTTTAATAAGTGAAAAAATCCATTGTGACGAGCTCGAAAAAGATTTTATAAAGCTTCATGACCTTTTTAAAATTGAACATAAATATTCCAAGTTGGAAATTAAACAAAAGAAAAAGGCTCTTGAAAAGTCATTAACCCCTTTATCTTTTGAAGAAAATAAAAAAATGCTCCATGATTGCGGTTTCCGGACTGTTGAAACTTTCTTTCAGTGTTTGAATTTTTGTGGGTTTATTGCGATTAAATGAAATTAAAGACAGAATATATCCCTGAGAACTCAATATTCATAACAAAAGATCCGCGTAAAGACCGCTGGGCAATTCCATTTAATCATGAAGCCGTAAATGTTAGAGCACAAACCCTGCTTGATGAAAATATAGAGCATATACAAGGAAAACGAATACTGGACTTAGGTTGCCATTTTGGAACTTTTTCATACATTGCACTGCAATTAGGGGCAGAGTCTGTGCTGGGTGTGGACAGTTCAGTAGATTTGATAAAACAGGCTAAAGAAATGTTTACAGCATCTTCAGTCCCAAAAGATAAATATGATTTCATAATTCAAGATGTTATTACATATCTTGAAAATCTATCTGAAAATTCCTTTGATACCATACTTTGTTTCGGGCTTTTATACTACATCCCGGATAATTACCATTTCCTAAAATTACTCAAAAAAACAGCTAAAGATGCCATCCTTATAGACACCTTTACGGCATATTATTCGCTTATCCAGGGAAAAGACGCTGTTGAAGCCAATTCAATCATTAAAGACGATATTTTAAAGCTGCCTGTTATGATGCATTCATTAACTCAGACCGATAAAAAGTATTACAGCCTCCCTGAGAGTTTCAAAGGCCAAAACAAAAAGCTTAGTTTCTTAACATGCCCGACAATTCCGTTGTTGGAACTATATTTTAAATCTCTTGGTTTTAAGTTTTGGCAGTTGGACTGGTCTCAATACCTGAAAAACCCACAGAAAAACTGGCAGGACCTGATCTCATCACAAGGAAAAATCGACTCCCACTGGACAGATATTTACAGCACCGATATCAGGGTGAGTTACTTGCTGACTTTGTGAGAGATTAAAGGTTCGTAGTAGGTTAGAAGTACCGTCTTAAGACGGGGACTTTCGGACAGAGAGCCCGCTTAAAAGCGGAGCTACAAACGGGAATTCATTTTCTTATTGATAAATTCCCTGATTTTTTTCTCAAAAATTTCCCGATCGAATTTCAAAGTATGCTCCCTGATTTTTTTGCTATCAAATTTGTTTTCAACTTTTTCAAATTGTTGAACAGCTCCAACCAACGACTCTGCAGTCTGCTCTTCAAAAAAAAGTCCGGTTGGGGAGTTATTTTCATTAGTGAAAGGAATAACGGTTTCCAATGCTCCTCCTTTACCAAAAGCTATGACAGGTCTGCCGGAAGCCATAGCTTCTAAGGGAGTTATTCCAAAGTCCTCCTCCCCCGGAAAGATAAAAGCCTTACATTTTGAATAATAATGTTTTATTTCCTCATCATTAAGAGAACCAAGAAATTCTATATTCGGTCCTGCCATTTGACGCAACTGTTTTTCACATTGTCCAGTGCCTATAATTTTAAGCGGGTATCCTAATTGGTTAAAAGCATTTATTGCGAGATCAATTCTTTTGTACGGCGCAAAGGCTGAAACCACTAAATAATAATCACCCACGCTGTCAGACAGTTCAAAAAAATTCGTGTTTACAGGGGGATAAATAACAACTGATTCACGGTTATAGAACTTCTTGATTCGCTTGGAAACATGTTGTGATATAGCAATAAAATGATCTACGTCTTCTGCCGACTTTATATCCCAGTTTTGCAGATATTTTTTTACCCATGGAAAGACAAATCTTGTAACCAGACCGGCATTTGTTTTGTTAAAGTATTGGGATGATTGGTCCCATATATATCTCATAGGCGTATAGCAGTAACAAATATGGCAACTATTTTTTTCTGTTCTAATCCCTTTTGCAACGCAATGACTGCTGCTTAAAATCAGGTCATAGCCTTTTGAATCGAATTGTTCTATGACCACCGGCATAATCGGAAGCAAATAACGGTAATATCTTTCTACAAATGGAAAAACCTGTAGATTTGAGGTGCGGATATTTGTTTTTTTTATGGAAGATGACAGGTTATTTTTTTTGCAGATTAAGGTATAAAGACTTGCGTCAGGGAATATATCGCAGAAAACTTCAAGGCATTTTTCCCCGCCCCGCATTCCGGTAAGCCAGTCATGTACGAGAGCTACTTTCAAAGTGTTTTATTTTATTACTTTCAAGAGAAAAAATCAAAAAATCTCCCGTTTGCCTTTTCGTAATAATTTCTACGTAGTAATGCAGAAATATTCTTTTTTTGATGAAATATCAAGGTTATTCTTAGTATAATAAAGGTTTTCTTTACACCATGCAATTTGGGCTGTTACGGAGTTAGATATGGCAGATTCGACTTCAGATGATCAGATTGAAATAATTCGAGCATTTGCTCAAGAAAGCTGGGGGCTAATTAACCAATTGGAACCCTCTGTTAATGAGTTAGAAAATAGCAAAGATCTGCAGACAATAAATTATATCTACGGTTTATTTCATTCCATCAAAGGGGGCGCCAGCTTTCTGGGACTGAGCAATATAACCCATGTCACAAATGCGGTAGAAAATCTGCTTAATCAACTCCGTTCCGGCAAAATTCCTCTTCAAACTCCTGAACATCTCGATCTTTTAAATCATGCCTGTGATTTTCTCAAAAAGGCATTAGATCATCTGGGAAACAAGCCGAATGATAATGATTTAGAAAGTCAGGCTGAATCAGTTGTTTCTGAATTTAAAAATGCAGTCAGCGAACCCCTAAAACTTTTTAAATCATCTCGAATTTTAAGAACTGATTCGAATATTCGAAAAACTCTTATCGTGGGGGGAGGTCGAGGGTGTTTTGCCATTCTTCCTATGCTTTCAAACGAAAAAAACATCCATATATTAGCTATATGCGATATTAATGAAACTGCTCCCGGAGTTATGTTAGCCAAAAAATTTGGAATTCCTGTTACAAAGGATTTTAAAGATTTCATTCAAAAAAACGTGGTGGATTTTATCATTGATGTGACAGGAAATCCGGAAGTTAATCTAATGCTGAATTCAATGAAAAAACCGGGAGTTGAGATTCTTGGAGGACTTAGCGCAAAGCTTGTTCTTGAATTGGTGTTAGAGAGAGAGAACAAAAAAGAAGAAACAGAAGAGAACCTGGCTGAACAGGAAGCTTTAAATCGTATAGGGCTCATGTTAATCTCCGCGAAAAACATTGATGTGGTTTTCCAGAGAATTATTCAATGCGCGATTAAATTATCAAAAAACAAAGCAGGCAGCCTTGCTCTTTACGATGAAAAAACCAATGAGTTTAAAATGGAGGGAGCCATTGGCTTCAGCAAGACTTTTTTAAAAACACAAAGGTGGAAATTACGGAAAAACGGACTTACCGATTATATCTTGTCGAATAAACAACCAACAATAATACCGGATATTACAAAAAATGTTCATTGCAGCAACAGTGTGTTGATAGAGGAAGGAATCAAGTCGCTCATTGCCGTTCCTTTGACATTAGCCGGCAAAACTATCGGCATCTTATATGTAAACGATTACAAACCAAAAAAAATAAACCCGAGACTGTCTTCTTTAATGATTGCTTTAGCAACACAGGCTACTTTTGCTATAGAGAAAAATAAATTATTACAAAAAGCAGAACAATTAGCCATCATTGATGAATTGACTAAGCTTCATAATCACCGATATTTTGTTGAGGCTTTGGCCAAAGAAGTTATTCGTTCTAAACGTTTTCAACACCCGATATGTTTTCTAATGATGGATATTGATTTTTTCAAGAATTACAATGACACCCAGGGACATGAAACTGCGAATATTGTTTTACAAACTGTTGCTAAACTCATGGGGGGGAATACCAGGGAAGTTGATACTCTGGCACGATATGGAGGCGAGGAATTTTGTGTGATATTGCCTGGAGTGGATGTTGAGGGAGGGAAACACACAGCGGAAAGAATCAGGGCGGCTATTGAAAACCACGCTTTTCCGCATGGAGATGAACAACCGGGAGGAAAACTCACTATTAGCATCGGTTTAGCCTGCTATCCCAAAGATGCTGACTCTGGCACTGAACTGGTTAAAAAAGCCGATAGTGCCCTTTATAAAGCCAAAAAAGAAGGAAGAAACAGGGTTCTCGTCTTTGAGTAAGATATATAGTATTGACCCCCGGGACTCAATATGATATAAACTCTCGTTTCGCCATTTTAATATTTCCAGGATTTGTATGAAAATTCACGAATATCAAGGGAAAAAGATTTTAAAAAAATATGGAGTGCCGGTCCCGGAGGGGGGTGTAGCTGACAACCCGCTTGATGCAAAAAAAATAGCGGAATCTTTCGGAAAGACTGTTGTTGTAAAGGCCCAGATACATGCCGGTGGAAGAGGCAAAGGAGGCGGAGTAAAAGTTGTTAAAGGCCCGGATGAAGCGGAAAAAGCTGCTGAAAAAATATTAGGGATGACCCTGGTTACTCATCAGACAGGACCGGAAGGCCGTCTGGTTAAAAAAGTCTTAATTGAAGAAGGAATGGAAATTAAAAAGGAACTGTACCTTGGAATTACCATTGATAGAGCTTCTTCAAAACCAGTCATTATGGCAAGTGAAGCGGGCGGCGTTGAAATAGAAAAAGTTGCCGCAGAAACCCCTGAAAAAATATTAAAAGAGACTATTGACCCCGCGCTCGGAATTTTACCTTACCAGGCAAGAAACCTCGTATTTGGTTTAAACGCGGCTCCGGAGAATGTTAGAGAGATGACTTCATTTATCATAAAACTTTACAATTCTTTCAAAGGGGAAGATTGTTCCCTGGCCGAAATAAACCCACTGGTAATTACAGGAGATAACAGAGTTTTAGCCCTGGACGCTAAAATTAGTTTTGACGATAACGCACTATATCGTCATAAAGATATACTGGAATTAAGAGATTTGGACGAAGAAGAAGAGCTAGAAGTTGAGGCTTCAAAGTTTAATTTGAATTATATTAAACTCGACGGCAATATTGGATGTATGGTGAACGGAGCCGGCCTTGCGATGTCCACTATGGATATTATCAAGCTGGCAGGCGGTGAGCCTGCTAATTTTCTTGATGTGGGCGGAGGCGCTAATGAGGAAATGATTGAAAACGCTTTTCGTATACTTTTATCCGATAAAAATGTGAAAGGCGTATTAATAAATATCTTTGGAGGGATCTTAAGGTGTGACACCCTGGCAAAGGGAATTGTTCAGGCGGCAAAGCACCTGAATATTCAAATTCCAGTTGTCGTCCGAATGGAAGGGACCAATGTTAAGGAAGGAAAAGAAATTTTAAAAGCCTCCGGTTTGTCTCTGATATCTGAAAGTGACATGAAAAACGCCGCAGAAAAAATTGTAAAAGAAATTAGCAGTTAACAATTAACGATTCTCATCCTATCATGCCAGCAGAGGCGGGAATGACGATTCTGACGCTGAAAGCTGATAGCAGAAAGCTATTAATTATGTCTATTTTAGTTAATAAAAATACAAAACTGGTTGTCCAGGGAATTACAGGTAAGGAAGGGACTTTTCATACCAAACAGGCCTTAGCCTATGGCACTACTGTTGTTGCCGGAGTCACGCCCGGAAAAGAAGGTCAAAACGTAGACGGGGTCCCTGTTTTTAATACTGTTAAAGACGCGGTTGAAAAGACTTCTGCAAATGTAAGCGTTATTTTTGTTCCACCGCCGTTTGCAGCAGACGCTATTATTGAAGCCACTAACGCAGGAATAGAACTCGTGGTTTGCATCACGGAAGGTATCCCGACTTTTGATATGGTGAATGTTTTTGGATATCTGAAAAACAATAATAATACAAGGTTGATCGGTCCTAATTGTCCGGGAATAATTTCACCCGGAAAATGTAAAATAGGAATCATGCCCGGACATATCCACAAAGAAGGAAATGTAGGTGTTGTTTCCCGGAGCGGAACGTTGACTTATGAAGCTGTGGGACAATTGACCGGTCTGGGTATCGGCCAATCCACATGCGTTGGAATCGGCGGAGATCCTATAATCGGAACAAATTTTATCGACTGTCTTGGGTTGTTCCAGGAAGACGATGATACCAAAGCAATAGTAATGATTGGTGAAATTGGTGGTACTGCAGAGGAGGAAGCAGCCCAGTTTATAAAAGAAAATGTGAAGAAACCGGTTGTGGGATTTATCGCAGGACAGACTGCGCCTCCCGGTAGAAGAATGGGACATGCGGGCGCGATAATAGCCGGAGGAAAAGGAACTGCAGCGGAAAAAATGGCTGCGATGTCTGATGCCGGTATTCATGTTTGCAAGAGCCCGGCAGATTTAGGAGAAACGATTCAATCTGTGTTAAACTAAAAATCAATTTAAACCACGAATTACACAAATTACAAAATAAATAAACTGTGTATTTAGTGGATAATAGTTTTTATTAGTGTAATTAGTGAAATTTGTGGTTTTTTTTAAGAAGGAGGTTTTTCATTGTCTACTAAAGATGATTTAACAATTCGGATTGGCGGCGAAGGGGGAGAAGGCATTATCAGTTCCGGGGACATCCTGACCCAGGCTGCAACACGATCAGGACTGAATGTTCTGACCTTTAAAACCTTCCCTGCGGAAATCAAAGGTGGGTATGCCATGTACCAGTTAAGACTTTCGGGTGAAAAAATTATCTCAACAGGCGATGGTTTTAATGTTTTCGTGGCATTTAATGAAGAGGCCTACAAAGTAAACAAGAGCAAACTTACAGAAGGAACTGTGTTCCTTTATGATGGAGGGGGAGCCGGTGGGTTTGAACCGGAAGAACTACCAGGAGTAACAAGCTATGCTATTCCGATGTCAAAAATCGCAAAGGAAGACCTCGGAACTTATCGATCTAAAAATATGGTGGCTTTAGGAGCTATTGCTCACCTTTTTTCCATCTCCTTCAAAAACCTGGAGGAAATAGTAACAAGCAAATTTAAAAGAAAAGGCGATGAAGTCGTTGAGATAAATATCAAAGCCTTACAGGCGGGAAAAAGCTATGTGGAAAAGGAACTTAAAAAAACAGATACTCTGAAAGTTGCTTCGTTAGAAGAAAAAGAAGACATTATAGTAATAGACGGGAATGCGGCGATAGGGCTTGGAGCGCTTCTCGCGGGATGCGATTTCTTTTCCTGCTATCCCATTACACCGGCAACTGAGGTCGCCAACTGGCTCTCGAATTTTTTGCCGAAAGTTAAAGGAACCCTCATTCAGGCGGAAGATGAAATAGCTTCACTGGGCAATGTTCTCGGCGCTGCTTATGCCGGGGCAAAGGCTATGACCGCCACATCAGGTCCCGGCCTGTCTTTGATGAGTGAGCTTCTTGGAATGGCCTGCATGGCTGAAATTCCCTGTGTAATCGTGAATGTCCAACGCGGAGGACCAAGCACCGGTCTCCCGACTAAGCATGAGCAGTCCGATCTTTTCCTGGCTGCCCATGGAAGCCATGGAGATGCTTCGAGGATCGTTCTGTCATGCGACAATGTTGAAGATTGCATTAGCCTGACAATTGAAGCGTTTAACCTGGCAGAAAAATACCAGACCCCGGTTATCCTTTTGAGCGACGGTTCACTTGGCATGAGAAAAGAGGGAATTAAAAGACCGGACCTTTCAAAAGTGAAAACAGTTGAAAGATTAAAACATGACTCTTCTTCGAACGGAGATGAGCCGTTCATGAGATACAAAATTACCGACAACTGGATATCCCCAATGTCAATCCCCGGCATGGAGGGGGCCGCCTACGTTGCTACGGGCATCGAACACGGAGAAACAGGCGCACCGAAATATACTCCGGACAATCATGAACTGATGGGTAAAAAAAGATTTGAAAAAATCAAGAATGTTGAAGACGATCTGCCTGAAAGTAAACGGATAGGTGATGAGCAGGCGGATATTGGATTAATCGCCTGGGGTTCGACCCAGGGAGATGTAACAGAAGCAGTTAACAGAGCGCGGGCAGAAGGCTTAAAAGTAGCAGCCCTTTTCCCTAAACTGGTTTACCCGGTTCCCATAAAAGCTATAGAAAAATTCAATAAAACAGTTAAGAAAATCATGGTTCCTGAAATTAATTACCAGGGACAGTTCGCGGACTTAATTCAGGCTGCGACCGGTATCCCGGTTATAAAATATAATATCTATGGTGGTTTTCCTTTTACGCCAAAAGAGATACACAACAAAATTAAGGAGACTATTTAATATGTTAATGGAAGCTATACCAGCAAAAGAATATAAAAGTGAAGTAACTCCTGTCTGGTGCCCCGGTTGCGGCGACTATGGGGTCTTGAATTCTTATTTAAAAGCATTGTCCGAATTAAAAATCGATTACAACAAGGCTGTCACTGTGTCGGGAATCGGCTGTTCCAGTCGTTTTCCTTTTTTTGTAAAAACATACGGCATTCATTCTTTGCATGGTCGGTCTTTGCCTCTTGCAGTAGGAGTAAAACTGGCCAGGCCGGACCTGACTGTGGTTGTCACCTGTGGCGACGGTGACGGTTTTTCTATTGGCGGCGGTCATGTTCCTCATGTGGTAAGAAAAAATATTGATCTCACCTGGATTTGCATGGATAACAGCATTTACGGACTGACCAAGGGTCAGGTTTCACCAACGAGTTCCGTTGGACTACCCGGCAGCACAACTCCTTACGGATGCCCTGACATTCCGGTAAACCCGATGGCTTATACCCTTACCTATGGCGCGACCTTTGTTGCCAAAGCTTTCTCAGGTAATCCAAAAGAACTGGCAAATATTTTTGTCCAAGCTATTGAGCATAAAGGATTTTCCTTCATTGACGTTATTTCTCCCTGTCCCTCGTTTAACAAAAAGGATACTTTCAAAGCATATAAGGGAGTTTTGGAACCGATTCCGGAAGATCATGATGTTACGGATAAAGTAAAAGCTCTTGATATTGCCATCAACTCGGGCGGAAAGCTGATTACCGGAATTTATTACAAAGAGGAAAAGCCGGATTACTGGAGCATGCTGGAAGGTATCAAAGAAAAAAGTAAAGCATCAGACAATCCGGATTATGAAGCTATAATAGATACATTTAAGGTTTAAATCATGAAACCGCGCTCAGCGGGGCAAAGACACAAAGATAACGAAGAAATGAATTAAAAAATCCCCTTTTTTAGGGGATTTTTTTTGCCTGTAATCCTCCAAGCTTTTTCCCTTTTTTAATAGATTTTGCTACGGTCTCTTATATAGGCATACGTTAGCGTATGAACTATTTCAGGTACGTTTAATAGAATAATATTGACATAAGCTATGGCGATACAATAACATGCTACTTCACCGCCCCAATGGCGGATTTTTTTTTGTTTAAAAAATTAGTTTATTTTACCCTTAAGGAGATAAGAGGAAAAAAAAATGGAGAAAACGTTAGCTATTATCAAACCGGACGCAATGAGGAAAAAAATGGCCGGGAAAATTATTGACCGGATATATGAGAAAGGCTTTAACATCGTCGGATTGAAAATGCTCCAACTGAAAGAAAATCAAGCCAATGAGTTTTACAAAGTTCACGCGGAAAGACCGTTCTATAAAAATCTCGTGAGCTACATGACTTCCGGATCAGTCATTGTGGCCGCTTTAGAAAAAGAAAACGCAATCAAGGATTGGCGAAACCTTATGGGAGCGACAAATCCGGCTGAGGCGGCAGAAGGGACCATAAGAAAAGATTTTGGTGAGAATATTGAGGCGAATGCTGTTCACGGATCAGACTCGCCTGAAACCGCGTCCACAGAAGTTCCTTTTTTCTTTGCAGATTAATCTACTTTGACCTGATATTTTCTTGACTAATGCCATATATTTCAAATACAATCCTAATCTACATATCAGATTTAGATATCTGTATTAAAAAATAACTATTGTAAAGGACTCTTTAAATGGACTCACTAACCAACACTTGGGTAGGCTATGTCTGCGTTATTTCTTTTATAATGGCTTATACCCTGGTCGTTTTTGAAGAAAAAATCCACCTGCGTAAATCAAAACCGGTTGTATTGATCGGGTGTTTAATGTGGATGCTTATAGGCATTTATGAAGCGAGTCACGGGGGAAACCATCATGCCGAAGAACATGTAAAACATTTGATTGAAGAGATCGGGGCGTTATTTTTCTTTTTGCTGGTTGCAATGACATACATCAATGCCCTGGAAGAAAGGAATGTCTTTGCTGCTTTGAGAAGCTGGCTTTTGAGAAAGGGACTTGGTTTTCGCGCTCTCTTCTGGGTAACCGGAATTATCACCTTTTTTCTTTCTCCTCTGGCCGACAATCTGACCAGCGCTCTTCTAATGGCAACAGTTGCCGAAAAAGTCAGTGGCGGAGACCGCCGCTTTATTATTCCCGCGTTTATAAATATTATAGTTGCGGCGAACGCTGGAGGCGCCTGGTCCCCTTTCGGAGATATTACCACACTCATGATCTGGACCGCTGGAAAGGTCCAAACATTGGAGTTTTCCGCATTAATTATTCCCTCTATTGTAAACTGGATAATACCGGCGGCCGTAATGTTTCCATTCATTCCAAAAGGCGTTCCAGAAGGATCAACAGAAAAAATAACGATGAAAACCGGTGCAAAGCCGATTATTTTTCTTGGTGTAACTACTATTGCGACAGCCGTTAGTTTTCATCAATTCCTTCATCTTCCACCTTTTCTCGGGATGATGTTAGGACTTGGCTATTTGATGTTTCTTGCCTACTTTTTGAAGATTATGGACCGTGCTAACGGACTTCCAGCAGAAGAGCGGTTCGATATTCTAAGAAAAGTAAAAAATGTGGAATTTGATACTTTGCTCTTTTTCTTCGGTGTTATTACTGCAGTTGGCGCTTTACAATATTTAGGCTATCTTGCTCTTGTTAGCACAGCAATGTATGGCGGACTCGGTTTTACTGGAGGGAATGTGCTAGTCGGTGTTTTATCCGCCATAGTAGATAACATACCGGTTATGTTTGCTGTATTAAAGATGAACCCTGATATGGGATTGGACCAGTGGCTTCTCATAACTCTAACATGCGGAGTAGGAGGGAGTTTACTCTCAGTAGGATCCGCTGCCGGAGTCGCTGTAATGGGAGTACGAAGAGATGTCTATACCTTCATGACCCATCTTAAATGGACGCCTGTTATTGCATTGGGCTATGCGGCCAGCATCTTCTGCTGGTGGGTGCTTAAATAGCCATAATTATTACTGGTAGGATTCAGGTGCTTCGTACCTCCTTTTCGAGGCAAGACTTAAACCTCTCTCAAGCCATTCTTATCAATTATTTTTGGATTTCCAAAACATAAATGGCCTTATCGATTTTTCTACTTATTGCCGGAATTTTCATTCTCTTTTTTGGGGCAGAATGGACTGTTAAGGGTTCATCAAACATTGCGATGTTTTTGGGAATCAGGCCTATTATCATCGGCCTCACCATCGTGTCTATAGGAACTTCTCTTCCTGAGCTTGTCGTAAGCGTTGTCGCGGCAATCAATAAATCCAAGGATATCGCGCTTGGAAATATCATTGGAAGCAATATCGCGAACATCGGCCTCGTCTTAGGTTTATCAGCCATGATCAAGCCTTTACAAATAAGCCTGTCAACAATAAAAAAAGAAATTCCTATTATGATAGGAGTTTCTCTCCTACTCTATTTTTTGGCTTTTGATAAATTGATCAGTCCTGTCGATGGCTTCATTCTGTTTGTCGGTATTGTTCTGTTTATTTTCTATTGTATATACGATGCCAAACATAATACAGAACAGTCAAAAGATATTAATCAGGACGATGAAAGTTCCGAGAAAAAAAAATATTCCTTAGCGCATGAACTATTAATAACAATAGTGGGATTAGTCGAGATAGTTTTAGGGGCCAAGCTTATGGTTGATTCCGCTATTTTTATCGCGAGAATATTAGGGTTGAGTGAACTTTTCATTGGAATGACCATTGTCGCAGTCGGCACCTCTTTACCGGAACTTGCAACCTCTATGGTTGCAGCCTACAAAGGCAAAATGGAAATTAGCGTGGGAAACGTCATCGGGTCCAATATCTTCAACATTTGTATGGTCATAGGACTCGTCTCAATGATTTCTCCTTTTAGAGTAGACCAATTAATATTAAACAGGGAGTTTTTGATTATGCTCGCGTTTAGCATTTTAGTACTCCCACTGGCAATGCACGGAAAGACATTGACCCGAGCAAAAGGAACACTATTTTTTTTAGGATACGGATGCTTTATCTGGTTTACTCTTTAAGAACACCCTAATATAGGGATGTGTAGGCTTTCCTCGTCTTATTGGAAGTTACTTAATTTCCTATTATTTAAATCTGAGGCCTGTTTTGACTAGCAAGGGTAAATGCTTCCGGTTGCGGATCATAATTATCGCGGCTAATACCAGATAAATGCTAAATACTTCCATTCGTATCTCAGCAACAATTAACTGGGCCGAGAATAAAATTATTAGAAGCAGAGCTTCAAGCCACGAAATTTTTAAGTTGGACAATATTGCCACGGCGAAAATCGACTGTCCCGCAGTCAGCCATATCTCGTGATTCTGACGAAGGTCGAGGGTAAAGGAACTGAGGTTTCCCGCTGAAAATGAATAAACTATCGGAAGTGTTCCAACCAAAAGTGTCCATTGGTTGACCTTGGAAGATATCAAGGCCCCCAAGGCAGCCTGTCCCTGTCCCTTGATGGCCCATATAGCAGCGATCATAATTTCAGGCGCTTCTGAAGCCAAAGGCGCCAGCCACTGAACCAGTAAAAATTCATCGATTCCCTGTTCCCGGCCAAAGGTCACCAGTGATTCGGCAAATGGCTCGGCTGATAAAAAAATTATAAGTCCCGCATAGAGAAATAGTATTACAGTGCAGAAACGACGCATAGATGGCGTTAACGATCCAATAAATGCAGAAGGACCGACAAGTTCAGGTTCCTCTACTTCTGCCCAGGCAGTTCGCATTATATAAGCGAAAAAAATAGCTATAAGAATGGTGGCGTCTAATAAAGAAAGACTCCCTTTGAACGGAATTGTAAAGGCGTAAATAGTAGCGCAAGTTAGATAAAATATTTCCGTGCCGCGTTCACTGCTCAACGACAGTGACTGCTTTTTAGAAAAAAGAAAAAAGAGAAAGATAACCATCGGCCAGCCAATTCCGATAAGCAACCGATTGGCGCCGGTCATATTTGCCAGGGCCAGTGGCGCGTATGAGGGATCAGCGGCTGCTTTCCATGCAAAGACCATATCAACAGCATACTCCGGTAAGACAGCAAGCAAGGCCAGAATCGCCAGGGCAAACCCTTGAGAAATATCCATCTGGGCAGTCTCTGCCGCCCAGGACATCATAAAAGCGGCTCCCAGTATACTGATACCTAACAAGAGCGCCTCGGTCCCTGATTCCACATGAGGGATGATCCCGAATTTTAAAAACAGGCTCGGAAGAGTTAAAAGGAGGCCACCAAGTATTATGAAGATATTAGGGATGTGGGAAGAAGAAGTTGACATATTTGTCACAAAAAACAAAACTCAGCTTAAAGCCTGCAAGTGAAATATTTTAGTTGTGATTACAGCCTTTTAAAGCGCGAACCATTATGAAATATTTTTTAGATTGATTTTTGGGAGAGTGGCCAAATGAGCTTCACTCTGAAAATTAAAACGTGAGATTGAAAACTCTTCACTTTTTCATGGCTTCTCTTTCCAAATCCTTCTAATTCAAACACAACCCGGTTTAGAAGTCAATTTTTTTGATTTTATCTATTAGCGCTGATCTTTGAATCCTCATTTAACCTAAAACCTGAAAGCAGGACAGCTTGATGCTAATAATGGTTTACAAAATAATAAACGAGTCCTCATTCAAGAGATATTTACGATTGACATTGATATCTTGATATGATTATATTATGGGTTTTGATGTTTGAAGAAGTTTGCTTCTTTTGGCTTTATAACCCTATAGAATGGTATTCAAAAAATATGACACTGATTCTATAAAGATGCTCCGAGATTTAGCTTCTATCGGCAGCTTCGGTTTCCTGATGGCAGGGGCCGTTCTTCTGGGATATTTTGCCGGAGATTTTTTGGATGACTATTTTGATACTTCCCCGACATTTCTTATCCTTTTTCTTGTTTTAGGCGTTGTTGGCGGATTTATGGAATATCTAAAGATTATAAAAAAAGTAATAAATAAAAAAAACAAAACATGATATTTATAAAAAAGAACATTTTACAAATTGATGAAGAACTACCACGGAGGGTTCTTAATACATCCTTAATAATAGCCACTCTCGTTCTCTTAATTTCTATTTCTAACTGGTCATTTGAAGCCACTTTCGGGCTTGCTGTTGGAATGGGGATCAGCATTATTTTTTTTATGCTTTTGTGCGGCAGCGTGAAATCTCTTGCGAGAATTGAAAAAAATAGCAGAATACCCTTTTTTGTGATCGTTACTATTTTAAAATTTATTGTTTTGAGCGCAGCGCTATTTATAATTTTTAAGCATCTGTCTATTAATTATCTCGCGCTCTTAATAGGAATCGGGTTAGCGCAAAGCATTATTTTTTTGAAATTAACGGGAATGGGCATGGTCAACTATATGAACAGAGCGAACCAAATCTAAAAAAACCCTTTGACAAAGACTGTCATGGTGAGCCTGTCGAACCATGAATTTGTTGTTTGTTTTTATAATTACTTTTTAGAGATATTTTATGGCAGTAGGACACAAAGCAGCAAGCGAAGCGTCAAAAACTTCGCTGGAACTCCCTTCTTTTATGGATTTCCTGGGGGACCTGCACCATGAAGTCTTTGGAATTTCCATCCATCACTGGGTTCCCATTATTATGTCTTTGATAGTAGCGTCTTTATTGTTGGCTGTTACATATTACACAACGAGGGATTTAAAAAAGATACCTCAAGGGATGCAGGCTTTCCTCGAAATTGTGATTGAAGGGATGCAGGGTTTTTTTGGAGAGATTCTGGGATCCGGCGCTTCTTCTTTTTTACCTCTTATAGGTAGTCTTTTTATTTATATTTATCTGATGAACATTCTCGGCTTTATACCGCTCTTTCATGCCCCTACCAGCAGCCCAAATACAACTATTGCTCTCGCGGTGATTGTTTTTTTTGTTACCCATTATGTTGGAATAACCAGGAATGGTGTTGCGGGATATTTAAAACATTTTGTGGGCGAACCTATTTGGATGGCACCTCTTCTTTTTCCCATCCATATTATAGGGGAATTAGCGAGGCCACTTTCTCTTTCCATGAGACTTTTTGGGAATATTATGGGAGAGGATACAGCCATCGCGATCTTGGTAGGACTGGGAGTTTCATTATATTTTATACCGATTCAATTTCCGATATTGGTGCTGGGTCTTTTGACAACTCTAATTCAGGCAGTTGTGTTTTCGGTTTTGTCCAGCGTCTATATAGGAGGCGCTGTCGGTCATCATGATGAACATTAACTAATGATAAAAATTTTTACAAAGGAGGTGTTACTATGCTTTATTTTGCTTTATTAGCCATTGCAACTTCTGTTGGGTTGGGAATTGCCGCTTTCGGGTGTGGAATAGGAGCGGGCAACGCAATTTCAGGAGCCCTCGCAGGGATGGCAAGGCAGCCTGAATTAACCGGTAAACTTCAGGTTACTATGATTATTGGTCTTGCAATTATAGAATCGCTGACTATTTATTGCCTGGTTATTGCTTTCATGCTTTTCGCAAAACTACCGGCAACAGATCAGATGTTGGGTTTAATAAAATAATCGGGCAAGCATTCAGCTAAAACATGGTGATGGCAGGTATTAGGTGGCAAACATTTGCTTTTTCTAATCCCTGGAGTCTATCATCTTTTTTAGGCACTGTTTAGTCGTTGTTTATTTTTTACCTTTTACAGCGGCTTATGCGAAGCTTAGTCCCGCTGTTTAGCTTTTGATTTTTACAGCGGCTTATGCAAAGCTCGGAAGTTTTTTTTCTAAGTTATTCAGGGCTGAAGCCCTGTTTGATTATCGGCCATCCGTGGCCTCAACCCTTCGGGCGGCTTTTCTTCGGAAACCGTCCAATTCGGTTTTCCTTACCGAATTGTGTATGCGGTAACTTGCCGCTTTATGGAGTGAGATCGAATGGAGTCTTTAGATATTAGATTGATTATAGTCCAGGGCATCGGATTTATAATACTGTATTTCCTTTTGAAGAAGTTTTTATTTAGCCGAATTATCGATTTAATTAAGGCCAGAGAAACTGAAATCAGGGATACTTATGCCAAAAGTGAACAAGACAGGGATGAGGCTTCTAAATTAAAATCTGATTATGAAGCCAGAATCGCCCATGCAGAAGAAGAAGCGCATAAAAAAATACAGGAAGCTGTGCTGGAAGCAAAAAAAATAAGTGATAATATTGTTAAAAATACAAAAGAAGAAACGGAAAAAATTAAAGAAAAAGCCAAGAGAGACATAGATCAGGAAAGAAAGAACGCGTTGGTGGAAATTAGAAAAGAAGTGGTTAACTTGAGTATGATTGCCACGGAAAAATTAATCAAAAAATCGGTTGACAAAAGCACGGCGGAAAAGCTGCTAGAAAGCGCTATTCAGGATATAGGAGAAGTCTCGTGATCGAAAGGATAACTGTTGGTAGATACTCTCAGGTATTGCTGGATGTAGCTGCCGAGTTAAATAAAGTAGATGAATTTGAAGAAGAACTCAAGTGGCTGGATTCTTTGTTGAAAACAAATCCGAAACTGTTTCTTATTTTAAAAAATCCTTTAGTTCAGCCTAAAAGGAAAAAAGAGTTAGTAGACAAAATTTTTTCCAAAAATATCAACTTGAAACTAAAAAACTTCTTGTACCTTCTGATTGATAAACGCCGTGTGGAAATTTTGGAAGGAGTCTTGACAGAGTATCAGTCAAGGGCTGATATGTATAGGGGAGTGGTGAAAGCCGAAGTGCAGTCTGCTATTGAACTTTCCGAACAGAAAGTTGAAGAAATCAAAAAAATGCTTGAAAACAAAATAAAGAAAACCATTAAAATTGAAACAAAAGTTTTTCCGAAAATAATTGGAGGCTTAATCATTTATATTGGCTCTTCCATTATCGACAGGAGTGTCACGGGACGGTTAAAAGTAATGCGGGAGAAACTACTGGCAATGGAAGGGATTTAGTAAAAATTTCAGGAATCAGGGCTCAGTTGTCAGGTGGTTTGTGTCAATTACGACATGAACTCAAGTCTAACAGCAGCCTGACAGCCGATTGCTGACACCTGAAAGCTATCATTATTAATTTATTCCAAGGAGGTCTGTTTTGGCATTAGGGGCGGAAGAAATCACTTCGATTATTAAAAAAGAACTGAGCGGTTACGAAGAAAAACTCAAAATGGAAAGTGTAGGAACCATTTTGCAGATTGGTGACGGCATTGCCCGTGTTTATGGGTTAGATGACTGCATGTATATGGAACTCCTGGAATTTCCAAATGGTATTTTCGGAGTAGCGCTGAACCTTGAACGGGACAATGTTGGCGTCATAATAATGGGTCCGGACACGGGAATTAAAGAGGGAGATATTGTTAAAACAACCGGCAAAATTATTCAGGTTCCTGTGGGCGATGCCATGCTGGGAAGAGTGGTGAACGCTCTCGGTCAACCGATTGATGGAAAAGGAGAGATTGCTACAGATAAATTCTTTCCATTAGAAGGACGGTCGCCTAATGTTGTTCAAAGACAGCCTGTTATGGAACCTATTCAGACAGGAATAAAAGCCATAGATGCCATGATCCCGATAGGGAGAGGACAGAGAGAACTAATTATCGGAGACCGTCAGACAGGAAAAACCGCAATATGCATAGATACAATAATTAACCAGAAAAATACCGATGTTTTTTGTATCTATGTAGCAATCGGGCAAAAACAATCAACTGTTGTCGGCGTCCAGGAAACTCTGGAGAAGTACGGGGCCATGGGGCACACTATTATTGTTGCTGCAAATGCTTCAGACCCAGCTCCTATGCAATATATTGCGCCTTACGCGGGCTGCGCAATGGGAGAATATTTTAGGGATAATGGAAAGCATTGCCTGATAATTTACGATGATCTATATAAACATGCTGTAGCTTATCGGCAAGTCTCTTTACTGCTAAGAAGACCGCCGGGTCGAGAGGCCTTTCCCGGCGATATTTTTAACCTTCACTCCAGACTTTTGGAAAGGGCGGCCAAATTAAACGATGAACTCGGGGGTGGTTCTTTAACCGCTCTCCCTATTGTTGAAACTCAGGCTGGTGACTATGCCGCATACATTCCTACAAACGTAATATCTATTACCGATGGACAGATTTATCTTCAGGGAGATCTTTTCTATGCCGGCGTCAGGCCCGCAATAAACGTTGGTCTTTCAGTGTCCAGGGTTGGTGGAAACGCCCAGATACCTGCCATGAAAAAGGTCGCTGGAACATTGAGGCTTGATCTCGCGCAGTACAGAGAATTGGCCGCGTTTGCTCAGTTCGGCTCGGATCTCGATAAAGCAACAAAGGCTCAATTAGATAGAGGAATCAGAATGGTGGAAATACTCAAACAAGGCCAGTTCATCCCTCTGGACGTTATAAGCCAGGTAATGATTATCGCAATAGCCGGCTTAGGATTTCTTGATGATGTACCGGTCAATGAAATAGACAAATTTGAAGAAGGTTTTTATAAATATGCTGATAAAAAATTTCCACATCTGAGAGAAAAATTGGCCGCAGAAAAGAAATTATCTGATGAAATTTCAAACTTGCTGAAAAAAGCAGCAGAAGGATTTAAAGCAGAGTATAAAAAAGGAGCTTAACTGATTTTAAAAAATTAGCAATTCGAAACCTGAAAAAAACTCAAAAAAACTTAATTCTCTCTGTTGTTTGTGAAATTTGATATTTGAAAGTGTTTAGCGAGCGTATCCCTCAAAGCTTGCTGCGGGGAGCTTCAATTTCGGATTTGTTTCGAGTTTCGGTTTTCGAAATTCGGATTTAAACTTTAAAGTATTATTATGGCTTCAGCAAAAGATATAAAAAAAAGAATAAAGGGCATCAAAAACATTCAACAAATCACCAGGGCCATGGAAATGGTTGCTGGAGCAAAACTGAGGCGCGCTCAGACATTGGCGGAAAGCGCGAAATCCTACGCTGAAAAAATCCAATCCCTTATGCAAAACCTTGGCTCAGCCATTGCAACCATTGAGCATCCTCTGCTGGTAAAAAGGGAAGAAAAGAATGTCGCTCTGATTGTAATTACCTCAGATAGAGGTCTTTGCGGAGCTTATAACGCTAACCTATTCAAAAAAGTTCAAGCATACTTTAGCGAAAATCAAGGCAAAAAAATCTCACTGTTTTGTGTTGGCAAAAAAGGAAATGATTTTTTTAAGCAAAGAAATTACGATATTCAATATTATTCTCCCTCAGACAACAAAATCATGACCCTAGATAAAGTAAATGAACTGGTGGGTAAATTGATAAAGGAATACTCTCTCACCTCTTTTGACAAAATTCTAATAATATTTTCAAAGTTTGTTTCGGTGATGAATCAACTTCCAACGGAAAGGCCGCTTTTGCCAGTCGAAAAAATTGAAGAAAAGAAAAGCAGGCAGGTGGATTATATTTTTGAACCCGGACCTGAAAGTTTGCTTGAAAAATTGTTTCCAAAATACCTGGAGAATCAGCTTTATAATGCAATTGTGGAGTCTTATGCGTCGGAACTGGCGGCACGGCTGGTATCTATGAAAAACGCTACCAAAAGCGCGGGTGAAATGATGGATTCCCTGACACTATCTTATAATAAGGCAAGACAGGCTGGAATTACAAAAGAAATTTTAGAAATTATCTCCGGGGCAGAAGCCCTGAAAGGATAATAGTTATTAAAATCTGCGTTCTATATTATTTAATTACAGGAGAATTAAATTGGGAAATTTCAAAGGGAAAATCGCTCAAATTATCGGGCCGGTAGTGGATGTTGAATTTCAACCAGAAGGCCTGCCAGCTATTTACAATGCTGTGACTATAAAGAATAAAGAAAAAGATATCAACTTGGTCCTGGAAGTGTCCCAGCAATTAGGGGACAGTGTGGTGCGCTGTGTGGCTATGTCTGCCACTGACGGACTGGTGCGAGGTATGGAAGCGGTTGATACGGGAGGACCCATTTCCGTACCGGTTGGAGAAAAAAGCCTCGGACGTATAATGGACCTGCTTGGTAATCCGGTTGATAAAGGTGGCAAAATTGATTCTGAATTTCATTCTCCGATCCATAGGCCTGCCCCATCATTTGAAGATCAGGAGTCGTCTTCGTCTCTCTTTGAAACAGGGTTAAAAGTTATCGATCTGCTGGAGCCTTATGTTAAAGGCGGCAAGATTGGACTTTTCGGAGGCGCCGGTGTGGGGAAAACCGTTTTAATTATGGAACTCATCAACAATATCGCCAAACAACATGGCGGCCTCTCTGTTTTTGCTGGTGTTGGAGAGCGGACAAGAGAAGGAAACGACCTCTGGCTCGAAATGAAGGAGTCAGGCGTTATTGATAAAACCGTTCTGGTTTTCGGACAGATGAATGAACCTCCCGGCGCAAGACTTCGTGTTGGATTATCCGCTTTAACGCAGGCAGAATTTTTCAGGGATGAAAGAGGCCAGGATGTTCTTCTGTTTGTTGACAATGTTTTCCGGTTTACTCAGGCCGGTTCCGAAGTTTCGGCTTTGTTAGGAAGAATGCCTTCTGCCGTGGGATACCAGCCGACTCTTTCCACAGAGATGGGAGCAATGCAGGAAAGAATCACATCAACTAAAAAAGGATCCATAACTTCTGTGCAGGCGATTTACGTTCCTGCAGATGATATTACAGACCCGGCTCCGGCTACAACATTCTCTCATTTAGATGCTACAACGGTTTTGTCCCGGCAAATTGCGGAACTCGGAATTTATCCGGCTGTTGATCCATTAGATTCAACATCACGAATCCTGGATCCCAGAGTAATAGGTGATGAGCATTACAATGTAGCAAGAAACGTGCAGGGAATTTTGCAAAAATACAAAGACCTGCAGGATATTATAGCCATTCTCGGAATGGAAGAGCTTTCTGATGAAGATAGACTGACAGTTACCAGGGCAAGGAAAATTCAAAAGTTTCTTTCACAGCCGTTCTTTGTGGCTGAACAGTTTACAGGCACTCCCGGAAAATATGTTAAACTGGAAGATACTATTCGAAGTTTTAAAGAAGTTATTGAAGGGAAACACGACGACGTACCGGAACAGGCATTTTACATGGTGGGCGATATTGAAGAAGTACTTGAAAAAGCCAAAAAGATGAAAGAATAAAAACTAACCTCCCCTAAAACCCCTCCTTGGTAAGGAGGAGAAGCATGAAACGCAGAGGTGCTCGTAATTTAATTCGGACATTTATCAGATAAATTTTAATTTATAATTCAAATTATGGCGGAAAATACTTTTAAACTTGAACTTATCACCCCAAATAAGATCGCATACAGCAAGGATGTTGCGAGCATTATAGCTCCCGGATCAGAAGGATCCTTTGGAATCCTTGCCAATCACTCGCCTTTTATGGCTTCCCTTGACAAAGGCGAACTGAAAATAAAAGAGCCCGGCCAGACCAAACCACAAATAATTGATATCAACGAAGGCTTTCTCGAAGTCTTAAACAACAAAGTTGTTGTCCTCGTCGATAAAGTCAAAAACGAAACTAAGGAGTAAATATGCAAGAATCTTCAGTTATTGAATTTTCCACTTATTTCTCAAAAGCGACCCAGCAGACTATTAAATCAGCGACAGGGATGAAAATTAATATCTCCAGTACCTACCAGAAGGTCCCCAATATTATGATTGCGGGGGATATCGGTTCTTTTGTCAGCTTCAAAGGGGATTATAATGGGATTTTAATTATGAATTTCAGCGGCGATGCCGCAGTTGAGATTGTTTCAGCCTACTTAAAATTAATGGGAATGCCTGATGGAGATATTCCTAAAAACCATACCTCTGATGATGTCCGAAATAATATTGGTGAAGTCGTCAACCAGATCATTGGCAAATCCAGGCATTTAATTCAAGAACGATACGACCTTGCTGCAAAGGCGAATATTCCTGCTGTTGTTCCTATCTCGACTCCAATAGGTCTCACACTCGAAACCGCTCAAACAGAAGGGCAGGAGTGTGTCCGCATTTCCATGTCCACTCCCTCATCAAAACGGTTTTATATCGAACTCTCCATGGAACCCACAAAGCTTGTTGAAATAAAAAGCTGAGAAATATACTATCAATTATCGTGATCTGGCCACAAATTCCAAAATAAGATTGTTTATAAATTAAAACACTTGTGAAACGCCGCATAAATCTTTTCATCAGTCATTTCAGGTTTTTTAAATTTACGAAAAGAAATATTATATACGTTGTTAATTCAAGTATTAAACTATAGTTATTCCTAAAACAATACTCCAATATCTAGAAATAGATAATGTGGAGGTATAGATCATAGAGATTTTATCTGTGGAGTGAATAAATGAGGTGTCCCATTTGTGACAGCAACAAGCTGGTTAGTAAGTTTCGATTGAAAGATGATTCAATTTTTGCAGACAAGGGAAAATTAATATTTCTATTATGCCAGGAGTGCGATTTTCTTTTTAATCCTAAAGGATTGGAGCTAACACAAGAAGATATTAAATCCTATTATCAGAGTTTTTTAACATACGATCAAGCGGCAGACAAGGTTTTAGCACAGCTTGATGTATATTTGCGATGGCGATTATCATATGTATCTTTTCTTGAGGAATGCATTTCTCGGCAGACCATGAAACAAATGCGAATCCTGGATATTGGAGGATCATCAGGACAATTTTGTTTTTTAATGAAACAGAAAGGTTTTCAATGTGATTTGCTTGATTATTCTAAGACTGATGTCAATATAGGAAAAAACATTTTTAGAATAAACCATACTTATACCGATATAGACCAGATCACAGAGCCATATGATTTGTATGTTTTAAACCATGTAATTGAACATATAGCTGACCCAGTTGACTATGTAAACACTTTGTTGAAAAATCAGAAAAAAAAACACATTTTTATTTCTACTCCAAATCATAAAAGTGTTGGATCAATAATATACAGAGAAAAATGGTTGCTTTTAAGAGAACATCATATCAGCCTATTTTCTAAAAAAAGTATAACCCGCCTTTATGAAAGAACAGGACTAGTTTTGCAAAATTATGATGGTGCTCGAATGTATAGTGCTAGCCCCCATATCATGCTCAAAGGTTTGGTGGGCAATCTAATAAAGTGTAAATCGCATCACAAAAAGTTTTTAGCGACGGATGGATTATGTGCTTATGGTTGTCAGAAGTAAGAGATCGTAAAAATTGAACCGCTATTACTTCCTGTTTGTCCTGTCTAAAATCTTTGTCAATAAATGATAGTTCACTATTCAAGATTTGACCATTATGAGAAAACCGGTTGTCAGCATTGTAGGAAGACCCAATGTCGGAAAATCCACCCTGTTCAATAAAATAATAGGCCGTAGAAAAGCTATTGTGGAAGATACTCCGGGTGTTACACGGGATCGAAATTATGAAGAGACTTCCTGGAATGACTTTACTTTTGATCTTATTGATACCGGCGGGTTTGAGCCGGCTTCAAAGGAAGATATGCTATCCCAGATGAGAAGCCAGACTCAATTAGCAGTAGAAGAATCCGATGTTATTATCTTCCTTTGCGATGGGAAAGAAGGTCTTGTGCCCGCTGATGAAGAAGCAGTCAATCTTTTAAGAAAATTTCAGAAACCGATCCTGCCTGTTGTAAATAAAATCGACGATCCATCCCACTCTAATAGAATTTACGATTTTTCCGGATTGGGCTTTGGAGAAATCATACCGGTTTCCGCAGAACATAAGTTAGGGATATCTGATCTTATGGGCAAAGTTGCTGACTGTCTTGCACACCTTCCAAAAACCGAACCTGATAATGATCTTCCCGGGGAAGATACAAAAATAGCTATTATAGGTCGCCCAAATGTGGGGAAATCTACTTTAATTAACCAAATATTAAAAGAAAAAAGGCTTATGGTCAGCCCGGTGCCGGGCACAACACGGGACCCCATTGATACCCGGGTGGAAATAGACGGAAAAAGATATATCTTTACCGATACCGCCGGTATCAGACGTAAAGGGAGGGTATCCGGCAGACTTGAGAAATATTGCGTTATCATGGCTAAAAAAGCTATGGAACGGTCTGATATAGCGCTTTTAATGGTTGACGCGAAAGAAGGAGTAACCGCGCAGGATTCTAATATAGCGGGATACGCTTATGAAATGGGGAGAGGATGCATTATTGTCATCAATAAATGGGACCTTGTGGAAAAAGATTTTAAGACCATAGAAAAATACAAAGACAGTGTACTGCAGCATATGAAATATCTTTCTTATGCCCCCGTTATTTCTTTATCGTCTCTCACCGGTCAACGGGTCCATAAAATCTTTCCGCTCATTGACAAAATTTCAGAAGAATATTCCAGGCAAATTAAAACTTCCGTTCTGAACAAATCGTTTAAAGAAATTCTCGCGCTAAACCCGCCTTCTCTTTATCGTGGAAAGCAGCTAAAGTTTTATTACACGACCCAGATCAAAACCAAACCCCCGACTTTTTTATGCTTTGTGAATTTTCCAAAAGGGGTCCACTTTTCATATGAGCGCTATATACACAACCAGCTTAGAGCTAAGCTCAGCCTTGAGAATGCACCGATAAGGGTTTACTTCAGGGAAAGGGAAAGAAAAGGATGACAGCATATGACAGATGCATATCTACTTTTTTTCATTTACATTTAAAGTAATATTATCGATAAGTCTTGTTTCACCAATAACAACAGCCATGGCAATCATAACCTGGTCCTTTATTTCTTTAACGTCTTTTAAATCCGGCAAACTGACAATGGAAATATAATCGATCTCTGCTCCCTTTGTTTTGCTTACCATTTCATACATCTCACCGGTAACTTTCATGGCGTCTCGCTCTTCATCTTCTATAATACGTTTTTCAGCATGACAAAGTGTCTGGTTTAAAACGATGGCTTTTTTGCGCTCTTTATCAGTCAGGTTTTCGTTTCGTGAACTGCATGCCAACCCGTTCTTTTCTCTCACAATCGGCATAAAACGGATATCTACTGGAAAGTTCAGATCATTCACCATTTTTGCCACGACTATTGCCTGCTGCGCGTCCTTCATCCCAAAATAAGCTTTATCCGGTTGCACAATATTCAACAATTTGCAAACAACAGTAGCAACACCGCGAAAATGGCTTGGGCGGGAAATTCCGCAGAGAATATTAGTAACATGCCCTGACACTTCCACGAAGGTGGAAGATTCTTTAGAATAGATCTCTTTATCGTCCGGTATGAATAAAATATCCACTCCAGCATCTCGCACTTTTTGAGTATCCGCATTAAAATTTCGTGGATAAGAATCGAAGTCTTCTTTGTCGTTAAATTGTATCGGATTTACATAAATGCTGATAACCGTGCATTCACATTCTTCTCTAGACGCCTTGATTAGACTGAGATGACCGGGATGCAGAGCCCCCATGGTAGGAACAAACCCTATAGATTTGTTTTTTAATCGATACTCATGAATAACCGGACGAAGCTCTTTAATAGTTTTGATGATTTGCATAAATGTTTTTTAAAAAAGTTTTGAGAATAACTTTTTAAAATGATTGATTTATAACCACGAAGGACACGAAATTCACGAAGGAAAATTTTTTGACACGGTTCTGCGTCTTCCTGCTATAGCTGAAAACTGACCGCTGGTAGCTGAACGCTTATTTCCTTTCCAGGACTATTGCCGCCCCCTGCCCTCCTCCGACGCACAACGTTGCAAGTCCCAATTTTAAATCCCGCCTTTTCATTTCATATAAAAGAGAAACAATAAGTCTTGTGCCTGTGACACCCACTGGATGGCCGAGGGCAATAGCGCCTCCGTTGACATTCACCTTTTCCCAATCCCATTTCAGCACCTTCCCCACAGACAAGGTTTGAGCGGCAAAAGCTTCATTAATTTCAATTAACTCGATATCCTTCAAATCAAGCCCTGCTTTCTTCAGTGCTTTTGGAACAGCCAAAACCGGCCCGATCCCCATCCGTTCCGGTTCAACGCCTGCAAAGGCATATGATTTAATATGCCCCATGATCTCAAAACCCAATTCTTTTGCTTTTTTTTCTTTCATCACCAGTGCTGCTGCGGCCCCGTCGCTGATAGGGCAGGAATTGCCTGAAGTCACGGTTCCGTCCTCCTTAAAGATAGGTGGATAAAGAGACAACACCTGCTCAGTAAGCGCTATGTTAGGGCCTTCATCCTGATTAAATGTTTCAGGAGTAACTTCTTTCCCGGCTGCCTTTTTAGGAATGGAAAGTGTAACTATTTCTTCTTTAAACTTCCCTTCACGGGTAGCCCGGAATGCTTTTTTATGGCTTTCAACTGTAAACCGGTCTTGCTCCTCCCTGGTGATTTTGAACTCCTCTGCTAGATTTTCAGCAGTGCGCCCCATAATCTGGCCGCAAGTAGGATCGGTTAAACCTTCCCAGAGCGTGTCTATCAGTTCAGAATGCCGCAGCCTTTTTCCGAAACGCAGGTCTCTGTTTACAAAAGGAGCTTTGCTCATGCTTTCTGCCCCTCCGGCAATATATATATTTCCTTCTTCACATTGAATATTCTGAAATGCGTTTACAACTGATTGAATGCCTGAAGCACAATTTCTCTGAACAGTATAAGCGGGAGTTGAAATCGGCAAGCCGGCTTTTAAAGCAACGACTCGCGCGAGGTTCGGAGCATCGCTGAATTGACCGATACAACCGAAAATGACTTCATCAATTATGGAAAGATCTATTTGAGAACGGCTTATCAATTCCCTGACGACCCATTCACCCAATTGTTGAGCTGTAATATCCCGTAGAGCTCCTCCTAAAAGTCCCTGGGGAGTTCGCAAACCATGAGTAATAACAATTTCCTGAGTCATAGCATTACAATATCATTTCCATTACTTTTGATACATCAAAATTAGCTGCTGTCCTGCTGCAATAGCTCTGAATGATTTTCACTTTGGGGTGGTTGGATTGCGAACCTCTACTATTCTCTCCAACTCTCCAGTCCATACTGATGGATGGTATCTCTAACCATATCATCAATTTCTAAAAACTGCAGGGTGAGTTGGTGTTTCTCAGAGTCTTCTTCACCAGTTGTTTTACTTACCACAGCATCGCACATAATAGTTCTATTATCTATGGAGAGCAACTCTTCTTTAGTTTCTTCCATTAGCGGTAATTCAGGCAATATAAAGAACAATTTAACAGTATCATTTTTTTTTAGAGATGATATGAAATCATTCGCCATTTCAATTGAATCAGTGTATTCCCCCAAATGATCTTTCGCCTTTTTTTTAGCCTCTCTGGCCTCTCCAAATTCGAGTTCAGGCTGCGATAATATTTTATAAAAAGTCAATTTTTTAACCTGCTCCGCGTTAAGTTCTTTTTCCGTGATGATTTTATCCTTTTTCATCAGGTAGTCCAGACAGCCTGTTTTCGCGTCTTCCAGCTCAATAAACACACCACCTCCGGAAAAATCGATGCAATTGGCAGCAACTGGAATATCGAGTTTATCAACTAAGAGATAGACGCGCATCGGGTAATCGCCTGAAACCTTGAAACGAATATCTTTTCTTTTTGGTTCAAGTTTAACAAGCAGCGGCAATTTTATCTCGTACATTCGAACAACAATATTTTTATCGGTTTTTTTTGATCTCAGATATTTTGTTATAGGACTTTTTACAACACCATTATTCTTATCAACAGGATATTTAATCTCAAGGATTTTATTTACATGTTCCTCCGGTTTTCCTGTGGCGGCAGATAATACTACAATCAAGTTATTTTTCCTGTCCAGAGAAAGAAATTTTCCTCCACTCAAGGCAGCATCTTTTTTTTCTTTGTCAAAAATTCGATATGTAAAAACTGTTTTTGAAGAAACTATCTCTTTAAAATGTTCAATGCGGGTGGATAATTTTCTTAAACGGTATGGACTGTCAGTAACTTCTTTTTTCCCCGTAGCAGAGCGAATTGCTTTTACTACTGCTCTTATTAGAAAGAAGACGACAATTCCAATTAATACATATAAGGTGTACTTCTGGATTGAAGAGCCAAAACTAAAACTCTCCGCCTGACTACCGGTTGTGCCAAAAAGATCGGACAAAGAAGATTTTTTCTGGGCTGCGGATATGATCTGAAACATATGGTCGATCTTCCCAAACCAGCAAAACATCATTCTATATTAATATTAATACAGAGTTTGATGATGTCAAAAATATTTTCTTATAATTATTGTTCTGATAATGTGTAAGAAGGGAAAACAATTAGCAGTGATCAATTGACATTCTTATCTCCTCTTTTTTGACTTTTATACATGCTTGTGATAATTTTTAGCTGTATGAATATTAAACGAAGAAAAGCGCGAGTTATTCATGTCGGGCCTGTGGCTATCGGGGGCAACCATCCTATCTCTGTGCAATCTATGACCAATACAGACACCCGTGATGTGGAAGCAACATCAACTCAGATCGCGGAATTGGAAAAGGCAGGGTGTGAAATTATCCGGGTTGGTATCCCTGATATGAACGCCGCGGAAAAATTCGGGGAAATCAAACGTAGAACAAAAACCCCCTTGATCGCGGACATTCATTTCGATTATAAGCTGGCTCTTAAAGTAATTGAAAAAGGAGTCAATGGTTTAAGAATTAATCCCGGAAATATTGGAGAAAAAAAACGGGTACAGAAAGTTGTGGAAGCCGCGGGAAAAAAAAACCTGTCTATTAGAATAGGAGTTAATGCCGGTTCCCTGGAAAAAGATTTGGAAGAAAAATATAAAGACAATTTTCCGGAAGCCATGAGAGTCAGCGCGCTGAAACATATTCAAATTTTAGAAAAAATGGATTTTCATAACATTAAAATCTCTTTAAAAGCTTCCAATGTTTTAGAAACTATTGAGGCATATCAGCTCCTTGCGAAAGACGTGGACTATCCTTTTCATATAGGGATTAGCGAATCAGGCACGCTTTATTCCGGAACCATTAAATCTTCTGTTGGCTTAGGGATTTTATTGGCCCAGGGTATTGGAGATACTATAAGGGTCTCTTTAACCAGCAATCCCGTGGATGAGGTGAAGGCCGGTTTTGAAATTCTAAAGGCACTCGGTCTGAGAAAAAAAGGGATCAATATCATATCCTGCCCCACTTGCAGCAGACAGGAAATCGATGTAATTTCTTTAGCCTCTGAAATAGAAAAACGCTTGTCACATATTAAAAAACCGGTTGATATCGCGGTAATGGGTTGTGTGGTCAATGGCCCCGGAGAGTCCAAACGCGCGGATATTGGTGTGGCAGGAGGTAAAAATTTGGGCGTTATTTATAATAAAGGAAAGATTATTAAAAAAGTGAAGTTAGAGACCAGCCAACAACAGGATAAGTTGATCGAAGATCTGCAGCACGAAATTAACAAAGCATCAGAAAATAGCTGACAGGGGCAGGGATCAGTTAAATTTTCAATTAACAGTTATCAATTAGCAATTATTAATCATCATTTAAAAAAATCAGTCTGTTTAAGTTACAATGATTTTTTGTGATCTGGAATTGATAATTGATCATTGTTATACTTTAACATTGAAAAACTTCTCTTTTCGAGAAAGTTTTTTTGTTTGTTCTCCAGGGCGATAGCCCTATTTGGTTGCGGCCTCTGGCCGCTTTATGAGATATTCACAATTATTCATACCCACATTAAAAGAAACTCCCGCAGACGCTGAAGTTATCAGCCATAAGTTGATGATCCGCGCGGGCATGATACGAAAACTGGCCGCGGGAATATATTCTACCCTTCCTTTAGGACTCCGGGTTTTGCGGAATGTGGAAAATATTATTCGGGAAGAAATGAACGCAACAGGAGCACAGGAAGTTTTCCTGCCGTGCATCCAACCTGCTGAACTGTGGGAGGAAAGCGGCAGATGGAAGTTGTATGGAAAAGACCTTCTGCGGATTAAAGACCGGCACGATAGGGATTTTTGCTTCGGCCCCACTCATGAAGAAGTTATAACGGATATCCTTAGAAAAGAAGTACGATCTTACCGGCAGTTGCCTATCAGTTTTTACCAGATACAAACGAAATTTCGGGACGAGATACGTCCCCGCTTCGGTATTATGCGCGGCAGGGAGTTTATGATGAAAGACGCGTATAGCTTTGATTGCGATGAGGAAGGCGCGGAAAAGGCCTACCGGAAAATGTATCAGGCATACTGCAATATTTTTAAACGATGCGGACTAAATTTTAAGGCTGTAGAAGCAGATTCGGGAACTATTGGAGGCAGTTATTCTCATGAATTTATGGTTATGGCGAATTCAGGAGAGGAAGCAATCGCATTCTGCGATAAATGTGATTACGCGGCTAATCTCGAAAAAGCGGAAATCAAGGCTACTGATAGTTACAAAAAAAATGAAAAGAAAAAATTAAACTCCGTAGAAACTCCCGAAATGACAAGTGTAGAAGAAGTCTCTTCTTTTTTAAAGGTAACACCGAAAGATCTCGCAAAAACTCTGATATTTGAAACTAACAAAGGCACGATAGCCGCAATGGTCAGGGGAGACCACCAGATTAATGAAATTAAACTTAAAAAAATTACAGGCTCTTCTGAAATAAGCCTTGCTCGTGAGGAAGTTGTTAAAGAGGTGAGTGGCGCTCCCGCAGGATTTACCGGGCCGATAGGTCTAAAAATTGCCGTCTTCGCAGACCATGCCGTTCAACAGGGTGCTAACTTTGTAACTGGCGCTAATAAAGCAAATTACCACTTATTAAATGTTAATGACGGAAGGGATTTCAGTGTTAAGAAGTTTTGTGATATACGAAATGTAGAAAACAGCGATCCGTGCCCTAAATGTTCGGGCCGAATACAGCTTAAAAGGGGAATAGAAGTAGGTCATGTCTTTAAATTAGGAAAAAAATACAGCCAATCGTTAAAAGCAACATTTCTGGATAAAAACGGGAAAGAAAAATATTTTATGATGGGTTGTTATGGTGTCGGTGTTGGGAGAACTGTGGCTGCCGCAATCGAACAGAATCACGATAAGGACGGCATTATCTGGCCCATCCCGATAGCGCCGTTTCAGGTTATGGTTATACCATTAAATATGAAGAGTAAAGAAATTTCTAATGCGGCTGATAAAATATATGAGGACTTGTCCAAAGAAAAAATAGAGGTTCTGATAGATGACCGCGATGAAAGACCGGGAGTAAAATTTAAAGACGCGGATTTGCTTGGAATTCCCTTGCAGGTCATTATTGGAGGCAAAACCCTCAAAGAAAGCGCAGTTGAATTGAAGATGAGAAAAGATAAAAAAACAGAAAAAGTTGGCATTGATGAAATAAAGAAAAAAATTGTTGCTATTGTTGGACCTGATCAGTTAAAACCGATTTTAAGATCGTAAAATTAAAGCTCCCCATAGCAAACCTTGCATCACACAGTACCGGGCAAATGCGAAGAATCTGCTTCTTAAATACTTTCAATAGTTTGCGTAATCAGCCTATCCAGCTTTTATACCATTTTTTTAATCCGGCTTTTTTTTTGCTTGCCAGAATGATTAAAATATGATAGTTTAATTAGTTTTAAAAATTTGGTCTACTAACAAAAAGTGGGCTCGTATAGCCCGCTTTTTTTGTTTGTGCCTGTTTATTAAACAAATAGAAAATTAATTGGAATTTTGAGCGTAAGTAGCGAAAAGTTAAGCATTAACGAGAAAATTCAAAGACTTGTCAGACCAATCGTAGAAGCGGAGGAAATGGAACTGGTGGACGTGGAATATAAAAAGGGGTCAAATTCGGTTCTCAGAATATTTATTGATAAGCCAGAGGGGGTTAATGTTTCAGATTGCACAAAAATCAGTACCCAGGTGGGAGCATTTCTCGATATTGAAGATTTAATTGAAAATAATTATGTATTGGAAGTCTCTTCTCCGGGATTAGATCGTCCTTTAAAAAATAAAGCGGATTATGACCGAAATAAAGGAAAACTGATAAAAGTTTCTCTTTATGCGCCTCTGGAAGGCAAAAAAACATTTATCGGACGAATTATTAGTGCCGATGACCAGAAAGTTATTTTAAAAGAAAAATCAGATAAAGTCATTGATATCCCATTTGCTGCCATTGCAAAAGGGAAATTGAAAATAGAATTTTAAAAATTATTGAGAGGTGGCGCAATGAGTGTGGAATTGCTCCATGTTATTGACCAGGTTGGACGGGAAAAAGGAATAGATCCTTCTATTCTTGTTGAAGCGCTGGAAGCGGCGGTGCTGTCAGCATGTAGAAAAAAGTACTCTGATGAAAACTTAGAGGCTAGCTTTAATAAAAAGACCGGAGAAGTAGAACTGTTTTTCTGCAAAGAGGTTGTTAAAACCGTTGAACATCCTGATAAAGAAATAGATTTAAAAAGTGCAAAGAAAATAGATTCAAATGCAAAACTCGAAGATATAGTAAAAATTCCTTTTGAGAGGGAACCTTTAGGCAGAGTTGCTGCGCAAATCGCTAAACAAGTAATAATACAAAAAGTAAGGGAAGCTGAAACTGATATTGTCCTAAAGGAATTTAGTGAGAAAAAAGGTGAACTGGTTAATGGTGTTGTTCTCCGACAGGAGAGGGGAGATATCATTGTTGAACTTGGAAAAGCGGAAGGGATTTTACCCAGAAAAGAACAGGTTTATAAAGAAGATTTCAAAAGAGGGGAACGTATAAAGGCTTTATTGCTGGATGTGAGAAGAAGCGCAAAAGGAGCCCAGGTGATTCTATCACGTACACACCCTGGACTTCTTACAAGCCTTTTTCAAATGGAAGTTCCTGAAATAACGGAGGGAATTGTTGAAGTAAAAGGAGCAGTTAGAGAACCGAATGGACGCTCAAAGATTGCGGTTCTTTCCAAAGAAAAAAGCGTTGACGCCGTTGGTTCATGCGTGGGAATGCGTGGCGTCAGAGTGCAAGCTGTTGTGGCAGAATTGAGAGGAGAAAAAGTTGATATCATTCAATGGTCTGACAACCCGACTGTCTTTGCCAAAAACGCATTGAGCCCGGCAAAAATTGCTACTATAGTTCCAAATGAAAATGAAAAACATTTGCTTGTTATAGTTCCGGACGATCAGCTTTCATTAGCAATTGGGAAGCGAGGTCAAAATGTACGGCTGGCATCCCGGCTTTTAAACTGGAGCATTGACATTAAAAGTGAATCCGAATATCAAAATGATTTGGAGAATAAAGGTGCTTTATCGGCTGTCAGTGACTCCAAATTTATAAAAGAATTATGCAAGGTTTCCGGATTGGGCAATGTTATTGCCAATCTGCTCATTGAACACGATTTGATCGAACCCGGGGAAATTGAAAAAATAGGCACAGAAGGTTTAACCAAAATTTCTGGCATTGGATTGAAAACGGCTGAAAAAATAGTAGAGACTTGCCAGGACTTTAAAATTAAAGCAACGGTGCTTCTGGAAACAGACATTGAAAAGCTTGAAACATCCGATATCGACGATTATCCGATAGATGAACTTAAAGGAATCGGCAAAAAAACTCTGGATATTCTTAATGCTAATGGGTATCAAACCGTAGCGGAATTATCGGCAGCGGAAATTGACGAACTAATTTCATTTGAAGGAATTGGCGCCAAAAAAGCTGAATCAATATTAAAAAACGCCCAGGAATTTATGGAAAAACATGAAAATG
>Ga0208638_1000320_pt1 | contig 37619 bp, 34 predicted proteins | sample ETNtaG_34_FD_185753 | JGI IMG/M metagenome (GOLD analysis project Ga0208638, IMG submission 185753) | Marine microbial and viral communities from oxygen minimum zone, Eastern Pacific Ocean - ETNP201306SV51 (SPAdes) (version 2) | ecosystem: Environmental > Aquatic > Marine > Oceanic ...
CAGCCAGCTGCCTCACCCGCTTCCCTGTCTGACTACTTTTCTTTTTCACTCTCTTCTTCAGATTCCGGTTCTGCTTTTTCAGCTTCAGCGGTTTCCTCTTCCTCAGACTCTGTTTCGGCTTCTCCCTCTTGTTCCTCTTCTTCTCCCGCGTCCTCAGCAGTTTCTTCTTCAGCAGCCTCTTCCACGGCTTCTTCCGTTGTTTCTTCTTTAGTCTCCGTTTCTTCTGCTTCCTCCTCAGCTGGTACTTCTTCTTCTGCTACTTCTTCACTTTCAGCTTCTTCCTCCTGTTCCGCTTCAACAGTTTCCTCAGCAGCTTCCTCTTCTACTGGAGCCTCTTCAGCTTTCTCCTCTGCCTCTTCTTCCGTTTCTTCAGCAGGAGCTTCTTCCGAGGCCTCCTCCTTCACCTCTTCAGCTTCTTCTTCAGGCGCTTCCTCACCCTTTTCCTCCGCAGCATCGGCTTCAGCGTCAGGGGCCTCTTCGGCTTCCTCTTCTACCTCTTCCTCAGCTGCCGGCTCCTCTTCTGCCCCTTCCTCCGGTTTCGCTTCTGCGTCCCCAGCTTCTTCTTCTGTTACTTCTTCAGTTTCAGCTTCTTCAACGGGGGCTTCTTCATCAGCTTTCTCTTCAGCAGGCTCTGTTTCGGCTTCAGCTTCTTCCTCCGGTTCAGCTTCAGCGGTTTCCTCAGCCGCGTCCTCTTCTACTGGAGCCTCTTCGGCTTTCTCTTCTCCCTCTTCTTCAGCATCTTCAGCAGGAGCTTCTTCCGCAGCCTCCTCCTTCACTTCTTCAGCTTCTTCTTCAGGCGCTTCTTCACCTTTTTCCTCTGTAGGTTCGGCTTCAGCGTCGGCGGGTGTCTCTTCTACGGCAGCCTCTTCCTGACTGTCCGCATCGGCTGTTTCAGCAGCTTTCTCGGCTGAGGCTTCCGCATCTTTCGCCGGTGCCTTTTCTGCCGGGGCTTCAGCTGCATCAGCTTCTGCTTTCTTTTTGGCCGCCTTCTCTGCCTTCTTCTGTGCTGCCTTCTCTGCCTTGGTCTTCAGCCGCTCATCGCGGTCCAGGCCCCACTTCTGAAGTTCATAGTCAATTGCCTTGTCATCGAGCCCCTTCTTCTTCAGGTGCATGCGGTATAGGACCCCTTCCTGCTTTAGCAGGTTCCGGACGGTGTCGGAGGGTTGGGCCCCTTTCTCAATCCATTCGATGATCTTTTCAATGTTCAGTTCGTAATTCTTCTCAGCCTGCTGGATAGGATTATACCATCCCAGCTCCTCAAGGGGTTTCCCGTCTCTCCGCTTCCGCGAATCGATGGCAACCACCCTGTAATAAGGTCTGTTCCTTCTGCCTAAACGCTTCATTCTAATCTTAACAGCCAAAATAGTCTCCTTCAGTTAACGTATTGAAAATGTTCAACATCTACGATATTGTTGATGATCGATTTGATTACAGCGCGGAAAGTTAGCTTTTATCTGAAAAGGGATGAAAGAAAAAACCAGCTATTGACTTGGAGAAAAATTGGCTTCCCGTAGCCATGTTATACGAGTCATTTTTAACCACTTTCCCAATCTCAACCTTGAAAATGACGGGGGGACGGTCGGGATGAAAGAAGCACCCACATTCTGATATAATTTTTTGAAAATTGAGAAAGCTACTGCAGCATATAATTAACCATCAGAGGCGTTCTTTTTAAATAAAGATTCTATAATATATCCCTTCTTTTAATGGAATAACGCTGTGCATTTCTAGACCTAATATTATTGAGTCTATGAATAATAAATCGTCTTCGAACGCGTCCTACTTCTATTTTATTTGTATTCACTATAATTCCTTTATTTTCTAAATGATAAGAAAAGCCAATTTTATTTTGGATGTATTAAGATGCTCTCACAGGTCCTTTTTCATTATTCTACTCCAAAAATGACGACGACAATAAATACTTACTTACTATTGCACAAGGATTATCTGCAAAAGTTTCAATCAATTTTTTCAGGTAGTCCTTTTCCCGTATACCGCTTTCATCTTCCTTTCCTGGTTGACTTTCCCGCTGTCTCTCCCTAGTGTGGCTCCAGAGAGGTAGTTTCTCTATTATGCTTTTCAACCTAAAAACTCAACCGTAACCTGAAAACGATTGGGGTAGGGTTGATATAATGAAGCGTACACACATTGTAGAATAGTTTTCTATTGAGGTAATTGGAATACATCTTCCACAGTGCAATTAAGAGTTTTTGCGATTTTCAAGGCAAGTACTGTAGATGGCACATACACTCCATTTTCTATTCCATTGATACTTACTCTTGATACACCAGCACTTTCAGAAAGTTCTTGTTGAGTTAAACCAGCAGACTTTCTGAGTTCATTAAGATTGTTTAAAAGCTTTTTGTGGTGCTTGCCCATTTTTTATTTCTCTTCAAATCTTTCAACTGCATTGGTTAGTTCTTCACTAGTATTTGGGTAGAGATATCCAGCAACCATAGTGCCTACCCCTATGGCACCAACCAATAGCCCAACACCTTTAAACAAAGCTCCCAGCGCGGTAAAGCCAAGAAGATATATACCAATCCCTACAAAAATGGTTATTACTCCACCTCTGCGGTAATCTATCGGCTCTTTTTTTCTTTCATCCAAAATACGCAGAAATTCTTCCGCTCTAGAGGGGTCATCCATATGCTTGGCTATCTCTAAAACGGTTTTGTTTTTGTCCTTTTGGTCAAAATAAAGCCAGACAAATACCCCTAAAGGGACAGCACATCCCATCACGATTGCAACAATTGGTATTATTAGTTCACTCATAGTATCTCCTTAATTAATGAATTAATGTAAAGTTTACCTTACATATTAATGATGTTAAGTAAACTTTACAATAGTTAATTGAAGGGGGGGTACAGTTTGTGATCTATGATGTCTTGGGCCGACAAGTGAGAACACTTGTTAATCAGGATCTAACCGCTGGTTACCATAAAGCCGTCTGGGATGCCACTGATGATCTGGGTAGACCCTTAAGCGGTGGTCTTTATATCTACAGGATTCAGGCGGGTGGGTATTCTAAGACGATGAAGATGGTTTTGTTGAAGTAGCAGTTAACTAGAAATCTCCCCCCACTTGCCGCAGGTCGATCTCTTCAATCACTGACCGTCCTTCCTGAGCAATGGCCGCCCAGACGGCCTCCACCACATTGTCCACCGTCACCATCTGGTCTCTTGGGAAGTCGAAGTCAAACTTGTCCCACCAGGAGGAGTCCACCGCACCGGGAAAAACTGAGGTTACCTTGACATTGGACTTCCTCAGTTCAATCCGGACTGTATCAGCAAAACCCCTGAGTCCGTACTTGGTGGCTGAGTATCCACTTCCCCAGGAGAGGGCCCGCTTGCCGGAAAAGGAATTGATAAAGATAATATGACCGGCCTTCGCCTTTTTCATGAGCTTCACCGTCTCCCGTGTAGCCAGAAAAGCGCCGGTAAGGTTCACGTCCATCATGGTCTGCCACTCTTCCAACGTAATCTCCTCAACGGCCTTGAATGTCCCCACGCCGGCGTTATTCACCAGAATGGCCAACTCCCCCACTTTAGATGCCTGACTGAAGAGACTCTCCACCTCATCTTTAGCTGTAACATCGGTTGGAATGACAAGGTATTCCCCCCCCACCTTACTCACCAGATCGGCCGTTTCCTGGAGGTTCGGTTTGCTCCGGGCTGCAAGAACGGTGGTGTAACCTTCCGAGGCAAGTTTTACGGAAAGCGCCCGGCCGATCCCTTCCGAGGCACCGGTAATAACAGCTACAGATTTCTTAGGCAAGATGCCCCCATTCAGCCTGCGGCAATAAGGTTCAGGGCCGAACCGGCCTTGAACCATTCGATCTGTACCTGTGAAAAGGTGTGGTTGAGTTCCGTGGTAAATGAGGTGCCGTCAGAGTGGGTCACCTCAAGGGTAAGTGGCTTCCCCGGGGCAAACTGTTTCAAGCCGAGAATGGCCACCCGGTCGTCTTCCAGAATTTCATCGTAGGCAGCGGGGTCGGCTAAGGTGAGGGCCAACATCCCCTGTTTCTTCAGGTTTGTCTCATGGATACGGGCAAAGCTTCTTACAATAATAGCGATACCGCCCAGGTGCCTCGGCTCCATGGCGGCATGCTCCCGGGAGGACCCTTCACCGTAATTCTCATCGCCGAAAACAACCCACTGAAGACCCTGTTTCTTGTAGTCTCGGCCTATATCGCTGAAGCGAATGCTGGTCTCACCGGAAAGACCGTTTTTCCCTACGCCGGCTTCGCCGGTGAAGGTGTTCACGGCGCCGATAAAAAGGTTATCAGAAATGTTGTCCAGGTGCCCCCGGAACTTGAGCCACGGCCCGGCGGGTGAAATATGATCGGTAGTACATTTACCTTTAGCTTTAAGAAGAACCGGCAGGTCCCGAAGGTCTTCACCGCCCCACGATTCAAAAGGTGTCAAAAGCTGTAGCCGCTCGCTTGCCTCATCTACTGTCACATCCACACCTGACGGGTCCGAAGGGGGCGCTACGAAGCCGTCTTCCCCTGTTTCAAAACCGTTGGCTGGGAGTTCGTTTCCGGACGGGGGATCCAGGCGAACCTCTTCTCCAGCTTCGTTGGTGACCGTGTCCGTAAGGGGATTGAAAGAGAGGCTCCCTCCCAGCGCCATGGCTGTCACTATCTCCGGCGAGCTGATAAATGCATGGGTGGCGGCGTTGCCGTCGTTCCGTCGTCGAAAGTTCCGATTGAAAGAGGTGATGATACTGTTTCTCTCTCCTCTTTCATTGTCCAGCCTGTTCCACTGGCCGATGCACGGACCGCAGGCGTTGGCCAGCACCACGCCGCCCATGTTGGTCAGATCGTCCAGCTGGCCGTCCCGCTGGATGGTGGCACGGATCTGCTCCGAACCTGGGGAAACCAGCAGGAGTGCCTTTGTTGTAAGATTCTTCTCTTTCGCCTGGCGGGCGATATGGGCAGACCGCTCAATATCTTCGTAGGACGAATTGGTGCAGCTTCCGATAAGAGAAACAGATATCTTATCGGGATAATCTTTTTCTTTTACCTCAGCCGCCATGGCAGAGATGGGCCTTGCCAGGTCCGGTGTGAAAGGCCCCACCACATGGGGCTCCAAGGTGGAGAGATCAATCTCTATCACCTGGTCATAATATTTTTCAGGATCCGTTTCGATCTCAGGATCGGCCTTAAGATGGTCGCCCAGCGATTCCGCCAGATCCGCTACGGCACTTCTGCCTGTGGCCCGGAGGTAAGTGGCCATGCGGTCATCAAACGGAAAGAGGGACGTGGTGGCGCCAATCTCAGCCCCCATATTGCAAATAGTCCCTTTACCCGTACAGGAAATGGACCGTGCCCCGTCACCGAAATATTCCACGATCCGGCCGGTGCCACCTTTCACCGTCATGATTCCCGCCAGTTTCAAGATCACATCCTTTGGTGAGGTCCAGCCACTCATGGACCCTGTAAGCTTCACACCGATGACGCCGGGAAAAGAGAGTTCCCACGGCATGTCGGTCATGACATCCACCGCATCAGCACCGCCCACACCAATAGCCACCATTCCAAGACCGCCAGCGTTAGGCGTGTGTGAATCGGTCCCTACCATCATGCCGCCGGGGAAGGCGTAATTCTCCAAAACTACCTGGTGGATAATACCCGAACCGGGCTTCCAGAAACCGAGACCATACTTCTGAGAGACGGATTTCAAAAAGCTATAAACTTCACTATTCTCATAGTTAGCTTCTTTAAGATCATCCTTTGCTCCAACCTGTGCCCGAACGAGATGATCGCAGTGAACCGTACTCGGGACGGCTGTTTCGGATCGGCCTGCCTGCATGAATTGCAAGAGTGCCATCTGAGCCGTGGCATCCTGCAAGGCTACCCGGTCAGGGGTGAAATTGGTGTAGGTGACGAGCCGCTCCGGCGCACTGGATAGTGGTTCATGGAGGTGTCCCAGCAGTATCTTTTCTGTATAAGTGAGGGGCCGATCCAACAGCGTTCTACCGGCAGTAACTTTTTCCGCAAAGGCAGCATATACCCCTTTAATCATTTCCAGATCCTTCGGTGTTCCGTTCGTTGTCATACTATTTAGGCTGCCTCTCCAGTGGCGATTAGGTTAAACAATAGAGGTGTTGGATCGTCGAAGATGCCGTTGGAAATTACGGGCCTCGGTGCGAAATTTCAATTTCATTCGCCCTCCTCGGAGCGACTTTGACACAGTGAAATTAACAATCTCTCGCGGGATACGCCTCACCACTGCCGCACTCATCTGCAGCACCCTTTTTGCCCAGCACCCCCTTGTCCTAGAAAATTCCACTTCTGTTCTCAAGTTTCGGGTCACATTTGCCGACCCGACTAAAGGGTACGAACTGGAAGATCAGCTCTTCACTATCGGCCTCCCCACTGATGAGCTGCCTCGGCTCTCCATCACTCCCATTCGGACAACACCCCTTTCCGACAAACCGGACGTGAGCCCATTTTTCTCCCCAGCCATCGGTTACGGTAAGTGGGAAAGGTTGGAACGGTACCGGAACCTGAATGTGGGAATTATGCGGCTCTCCCCCACCGTTTCCAATGATGCCGTCACAGCAGCCTTGGAGCTGGAGGTGACCATACGCTTCCCCGGTTCATCCCAAAACCGACCGGCACTAGCCCGGTCTGAAGAACTGCTCTACCGCCACCGGATCCTTAACTGGTCCTCAGCGAAATCGTGGGTGGCCCGAAAAGTACCCACCCGCCGTCTGGACCGCCGCACTGACCTCACCGGCGACTGGTATAAGATTACCGTCCCGGCTGACGGTATTTACGGCATTGTCGGCACGGCCCTCTCCGAAGCGGGGATGGACATTGCCGCAGTGAATCCTGACGCCCTGAGAATGTTCACCAATCCCCGTGGCGGCAGGCCGCTGAAAGATTCCGTCGGACAGCCCATACCCGAAAACCTGACGGAAGTGGCCATCCGTGTGGACGGTGGTGGTGACGGAACTATCCACGAGGAGGACGAAGTAGTGTTCTACGGTCGGGGCCCCCGGGGCTTTGATACGTTGGAGAACGGAACCGTCACCTATAACCAGAACCCTTACACGGACCTGAACGTCTACTGGCTCAATGTACCACTGGATTCAGAAACGGAAGGAAAACGGATCGAAACGGTCAATGAAGAATTCAGTGAACCGGTGGTCATCGAATACGGAATGGCATACAACCACGCAGAGAATGATGAAATAAATCCCTTTGAATCGGGCCTACTGTGGGTAGGGCCAGGCGTTACGAGGCAGCAGACAGTATCAGCGCCCATACAACTGCATCATCCGCGGCAAGAGATCACCGCCACAGCGGATGTTTCCCTGTTCGGCGGAACCTCCACTGGAGCCGATGGATTCCCGGCCCACCTCCTGGAGATATACCAACGAAGTGTTGCCGATACCACCTTGAAAACAGTTGCCTGGGGTGGCATGACTACCAAGGAGGTTTCACTGGATCTGGATGAATCGCTCTTTACCCACGGCTCCAATTTCCTCCTGTTTAGCAACAATACCACCGATGGCCTCTCCAAAATTTTCCTCGACTATATCACAGTGCGTTACGGGAGTGAGCTTCTGTGGGAAGAGACTCAGTTCGACTTCTGGGCACCGGCAAATCTGGCTATGGTGAGATTCATGGTGAGCCAGGTGAACTCTGACATTGCCGTCTGGGACATTACAGACATCCATTCACCCGCTGAGCAGGATGTGGTGTTGAGCGGTAACAGGGGCTATTTCGAAAGAACACTCTCATCAGCCGGTACAGAGCGGTTTATTATTTATAACAAAACTGAAACGCTTGACGTGACAGAGGTGATGAAAATTGAAGGCCAGAGCTTCTCCACACTCCGTACATCACTGTCCGGCACGGACCATATCATCATTGCGCCGGAAGAGTTTCTCACTTCTGCAGAAAAACTGAAGGAGCACCGGGGAGCCTCCATAGTGGTGCCCCTCCAGGCGGTGTATGATCAGTTTTCCGGCGGAGTTACGGACCCCCGGGCCGTTCGACTTTTTCTTAAATGGGTGAAGGAGAACTGGACCGCTTCCTCAGGATCCGGTTTTGCGTCTTACGTTCTTCTGTTCGGTGACGGAGATTACGACTACCGGAACATTACCGGCAGCTCCACCAACTTCATCCCCACATTCCAATCCAGCTTCAAGGGTGTCACTTCAGCCGATGACCGGTTCGCCTACCTGGACGGCATGACACCGGAGATGGCCGTAGGACGCCTTCCCGCCGGATCGCTTTATGAAGCGGATGTGATGGTAGACAAGATTATCGGCTACGAATCAGATCCGGAGATCGGTCTCTGGCGCCGGCGGGTGACACTCATTGCTGACGACTTCGCTCGACCCAACTTCGGAGCTATGGAGTTGTCTCACACTAAAAATTCTGAAGAGCTGGCGGGGAGAATTCCCCGGGTCCTGGAAGTCCGAAAACTGTACATGGAAGATTATCCAGAGATCAATGACGGGTCTCAGTACGGCGTCACCAAGCCAGGCGCTTCTGAAGCGCTGTTTGATATACTCCACGAAGGGACAGTACTTTTGAATTACATTGGGCACGGCTCGGCTTATCAGTGGGCACAGGAAGGGATCCTCTCATCCGCCCGGGGCGATATGGCATCCATCCAGACGGGAGATCGGCTCCCCATCTGGCTGGCGGCCACCTGCAGCTGGGGCAGGTACGACAATGTTGAAGGGAGCGCCATGAGTGAGGAAATCCTCCGGGCTCCAGCCAACGGCGGTGTGGCTGTCATTTCCACCAATGGACTTATCACATTCTCATCCAACAGAAGTTTTATCCTTAAACTGTTCGGCGCTTTCTTTCCCGACACCACAGTAACAGACCTTTCCCTGGGCGCCATCTACAGTAGCATCAAAGACGGTTCCCAGGGTTCTGAAATGTTCCACTTGCTGGGAGATCCGGCGTTAAAAATTGCCTTGCCATCCAAGTCCGCTGAAGTGACTTCCGTAACACCGGATACGCTGACGGCACTGCAGACAGGAACTTACGCCGGCACGGTTTCGGGTGAGGCACCAGGTGCAGGCGAAGGATTCGTTACAGTGCGCGATGCACCACGGCAGGTAACCCGTCATTATGAGCTTGATAACCATGTTGAAGATGTCTCATACACCCTCCCCGGTAACACACTGTTCCGGGGACGGCTCTCCTTTTCCGGCGGCGCTTTTGACGGCACCTTCATCCTCCCCAAAGATATCAGCACAGCTGCAATAGGCGGCAGACTGTCTGTCTACCTCTACGGCCAGCAGGGCAATGATCTGTGGGAAGGTCTCGGACTGAAAGAAGGGCTCATCTTTAAAGGGGGAACGGAAAACCCGACGGACCAGGATGGTCCACTCATCTCTTTTGGACTGGAAGGTCGCACAGTGGAGACGGGTGACAACATACCGGAAAATGAGGATCTTATTGTCACCCTGTCAGATCCGCTGGGAATCAACGTGACAGATGAGATCGGACACGGTATTCGCCTCTGGACTGGCGAAGAAGAAATGGACGCGATGGACCTTACGGACGGCTTTGTTTACGATGAAGGAAGCCACACCAGCGGCTCCGTGAAATTTTCGCTAGCCAATGCCCTGCCCGGTGAAACAACGGTAACGACTGAGGCGTGGGACAATGCCAACAACGCCGCCAGAAAGAACATTACCTTCAGTGTCACTTCTGACGAAGAACTTAAACTCACCAATGTTTTCAACTATCCCAACCCGTTCAAGGATAAAACACAGTTCGGCTTTGAAGTGAACCGGGAGGTTTTTGCAGAAATTAAGATCTTTACCCTGGCCGGTGAACTGGTGACCCAGCTGGAACCGCTGGAATCCTTCTACGGCTATGCCCATATCGACTGGGACGGTCGGGACCACTACGGAGACTTGATCGCCAACGGCATCTACCTCTACCAGCTGAAAGTGACCACCGCCGATGGCGAAGACAAAACGACCCATATCGGCAAGGCGGCTAAGTACCGCTGATATGGTACAGTTCATTCTCGCCTCCGCCTCACCTCGCCGCAAGGAACTGCTGAACCGGCTTGAGCTCCCGTTTGAGATTATCCCCAGCAGTGTGGAAGAGAATTATAACAACGGTATGGCACCGCCGGAGATGGCAAAGTGGTGGGCTCTTGAGAAGGCGCGAGATGTGGCAGCGGCCCACCCGGAAACAATTGTTGTGGGTGCTGACACCATTGTGGTGCTGGAAGGAAACATCCTGGGAAAACCGAAAGATTCATCCGAAGCAGCGGCGATGCTGAGAAAACTGTCAAATAAATCCCACACTGTTCACACCGGTGTGGCACTGGTACAAAAGTCCAATGAGGCGGTAATCTCATTCGTGGAATCTACCGAAGTGACCTTTTTTGAACTGGATGAGACACTCATCAGCAGTTATGTGGCCTCCGGCTCCCCGCTGGATAAGGCCGGCGCCTACGGCATCCAGGACGGATCCGCCTGCTTTGTGGAAAAAGTGAACGGCTGCTATCACAACGTAGTCGGTTTCCCGGTGGCACGATTTGTTCAGCTGGTTCGGTCTGAAGAGTTCAAACAGCTGTTTTCCGCCGACATTTGGTTTGCTTCCGACAGGGAGATCGCTTAAAATCATCAGCCCATGATGAACAAAATGCAGGAATCAGCCCCCTTTTTCGAGGAACTGAAAAAGCTCAGGGTCGAAAGAGATATTGAGCTCAGTGAAGTCTCCACCCGTACCAAGATCAGCCTGGAATATCTTGAAGCGATGGAGGCTGGCGATTTTACCTTTCTCCCTTACGTTTACATCCGCCTCTTCTTGAAAGCTTACACTGTTGAGGTCGGTGCCGAGACTGAGGAAATCCTTCAGCAACTTGATCACCTCATGGACAAGAAGACACCCACCAAAGACCTGCCGCCCAGCGAAGACGATGAAGAAAGTAAAGAGCTTCCCGAGGACGGTTTAGTACAATCACTTCTACCTTCAGCCGTAGGTGACATTCCTTCATCGGCTGTGAAAGTTGGGGTGCTAATCATCGTTGTTTTCTTTGGCGTCTGGGTGGTGAGGCAAATCACCAATGATGAGTCTGAGTCCACGGAACCTGAAACGGGAACACCTTTTATTGTGGCACCGAAAATTACAGATCAGGAGCTCAACACCGGCTTTATACCGACCGATGTGGATCAGGAACTGAACCTGGAGGCGCCGTATAGGCTCGCCCTCTCTTCCACCCGTGAAACTTGGTACGAGTTCGAATCGGACTATTCAGGAAACATCACTTCTGCCAGTCTACTCAATGGGAATGATATCACCATGAGCTTTAACGAATACCTCTATCTCCGACTCGAGCGTACCGCTGATGTTACCGTCTTTCTGAACGGAACAGAGGTTTTCCTCCAGGATGCACCCTATCCGACCGATATCATATATGACGGTCAGAGAAAACAGCTTCTCATCCGCAGCTACACACCCCGGTAGCACCTTAACTCGCCCTTAAAGTTCTCCTTTCAGAAAACCGTGTAAGCGGTTGAAGGTTTTTCTTGACATTGGTGGGGTGATAAGTTAATATTATGGGTAATAGTGGGTAATTATCCCATAGCTCTCGAGTATGACAATAACAGAAAACACTTTTACCGGGGAATTCAGCTATACACTGGATGCCAAGGGGCGGTTAAATATCCCGTCGAAGTTCAGATCAGCGCTCTCCCCCGACAATGACAAAAGTTTTGTCATTACAAAGGGGATGGACCCTTGTGTTGTGGCGTATCCTCTGGTGGAGTGGCAGCAGCGAGTGGAGTCGGGTCTCAGGGAACTGTCAGCCACATCCCAGCGCAACCGTCTTTTTGTCCGTTCCCTCACCCGTTTTGCCACCACTGTCAAGTTGGACGGCCAAGGCCGCATCCAGATCACTCAGTTTTTGAAAGAGTATGCTAGCTTGGACCGGGATGTGAAAATTATTGGTGTTGTGAACAAGATTGAAATTTGGAATCCTGATGATCTGCAAAGAATGCAGGATCTATCTCAAGACGATTTTGACGATTTGTCAGATAAAGTAATCCTTTAGCTTGTGACTTCAGAATGGGGCGCTACAAAAAAACATATTCCAGTTCTACAAGAAGATGTTCTCTCCTACCTCGCGGTAAAGCCGGACGGGATTTATCTGGACGGCACTTTGGGCTTCGGCGGGCACGCGTCGGCGGTTCAGAAGCAACTTTCTCCCAAAGGGCAGCTGGTCGGGTTTGATGGCGATGAGGAGGCCGTCAGACACTGTAAAAAATTGCTGTCGCCTTCCTGTCACCTCGTTCAAGCACCCTACGACACTTTCCCTCAACACCTCTCCTCCCTCAATATTCAAGCGGTGGACGGTATGCTGCTAGACCTGGGCATGTCATCTTACCAGCTGGACACACCAGCCCGCGGATTTGCTTACCGCACGGAAGGACCTTTGGATATGCGCTTTGATGAAAACGGTCCCATCACCGCCCGGCATATTGTTAACAGCTGGCCTGTTTCGGAGCTGAAAAAACTGTTTAAAGAGACCGGAGAGGAGCGGCGCGCTTCCGCCATTGCCACTGCAATCGCAAAGGTGAGGGATTCAAATCCGGTAGATACAACATCTGACCTGACACATATTATAAAGAGTGTCGTTGGCGCCCATGCCGCCACCAAGACCCTTTCCCGCATCTTCCAGGCCCTTCGCATAGTGGTGAACGGTGAGCTGGCGTGCCTCGAAAAATTCCTGAACACATTCGCAGATTACCTGAAAACCGGCGGCCGGGTTGTCATTATTTCTTACCACTCACTGGAAGACAGAATGGTAAAACAGACTTTTCGGAAGCTGGAGAAAGGGTGTGTCTGTCCCCCGGCATTTCCGGAATGCCGGTGCGGCATCTCCCCTACTCTCAAAGTTTTGACACCCCGCGTGGTCCGGCCTACGGAAGAAGAAACGGCAGCAAACAGCCGCGCCAGAAGCGGACGGCTCCGAGCTGCGGAGAAAATCTAGTGGCCAGGCAAAAAACGAAACGCCGCCGCCGAGCCTCCCGAAAACAAAAAGAATTTATTAACTCCATACTTTTTCTGGCCGTGTCACTGCTGTCTGTGACAGGGCTTCTGATCTATCTCTGGGTCTACAATGAGATCATTCTCACAGATAAAGGCAATGTAGGGCTGAGAAAGACAAAAGAGGCACTGCTGGAAGACAACAATCGCTTAGAGGGCAATATTGCACGGCTCATGCGGGCGGATAGGATAACCTCCATCGCTGAGAAGGAGCTGAACCTGGTAACGCCGGTACCGGAAACGCTGGTTGTCTTTATTGAGCCGAGAGATTTCAGTGATGGAAGCGGGGCAAAATGACCAAATCTTTCTCCAAGTTACGGCCCCGAATCCTCTTAGTCTCCAGTGTCATGATTCTGATGTGGGCCGGCCTCACCATGCGCTTCTTCTATATTCAGGTGATTCGCGCCCATGATCTCAGCGCCCGGAGTGAGCAGCAAGGCGGCAACAAAGTGATGCTTTCGGCAGTTAGAGGTTCTGTGAAAGACAGGTATGGTCTCGACCTGGGCACCAATGTTGTCCACTACTCTTTCGGTATCCATCCGAAAGAAGTTGAAAACCGGGAACAGCTTATCGCTGCTTTCACCAACGCCACCGGCCGGTCCCGAAAATATTACGAACAAAAATTCAGTGACTCGACCTCCTACGTTTTCCTGGACCGAAATCTTCGCACCAAAGTGGCCCGGCCCCTGCTGGAACTGGAAGACCGGGGTCTCGTGGTAGACAGACACGGCTACCGATTATACCCCCACCAGAATATCGCCTCACAGATAATCGGTTTTACCGATGTGGATAATGTGGGTATCGAGGGGATAGAGAAACAGTTTGACAAGAACCTTGCCGGCAAGAGCGGCTGGATTGTTTTTCAGAAGGACGGCAAGGGCCGTAGCAGGCGGAACAATGCCTATCCCCGCATGGCACCGGTGGACGGCTCAGATGTCTATCTCACTATCGATCTTGATTACCAGGCTATCCTTCAGGATGAGTTGCAGAAGCGTGTTACAAGAACAAGCGCAAAAGGAGCAATGGGCGTTATACTAGAGCCGCAAACAGGGAAGGTGCTGGCCATGTCATCTTTGCCGGACTTTGATCCCAACGGTCCTGCCACCTTTCCCCGGGAGACATACCGCAACCGGGCGGTGACAGATCAGTTTGAGCCAGGATCCACATTTAAAGTGGTTTTCGCCACGGCGGCCCTCAGTTATAACTCAGTAGGTAAACACGAAGAATTCAACTGTGGCGACGGCTCATATAATTTTCGGGGGCACCACGTCATCGAAGACTGGGAAAAGTTTAGCCTCCTCACCTTCCCTCAGATCATCCAGAATTCCAGCAATGTGGGAACAGTCAAGATTGCTGAGCGAATCGGCCCCAAGAACCTTTATTCCATCGGCCGGAAGTTCGGATTTGGTTCTTTATCAGGAATCTCCTTTCCCGGTGAAACGAAAGGAGTCTTCAAGCAGACAGAAGATTGGAGTGGTATTTCCATCGCTCAAATTTCCATCGGTTATGAGGTGTCCGTCACCACCCTTCAGATGGCACTGGCCTACAGCGCTGTGGCTAACGGCGGTTTCCTTATGAAGCCCCAGATCGTAGAAAAAATTATCCACCCTTCTGGCACTGTCAGTTATGAGGCCGAGCCTCAGGTCATCCGGCGAGTCGCTTCAAAGAAAGTGATGGATGAGCTGACCGACATGCTGGAACTGGTGGTCTCCAAGGGGACAGGGACAAAGGCAAACCTGCCCGGTTGGAACGTTGCGGGAAAAACGGGTACAGCCAAAAAATATGTGGATGGAGGATACTCCAACAATCGGTTTTTCACTTCATTTGCTGGCTTCTTTCCCGCCCACGATCCGAAAATAGTAGCGGTCATTATCCTGGATGAGCCGAAGAACGGCTTCCATTGGGGTAGTGAAGGGTCCGCACCTGTTTTTCAAGCCGTCATGAAGCGGATCGTTCAGACAGACGATTCAATTCTGGTCAATAAGCCGGTGAAACAAAAAAAGAAAGTGATGGCAGATGCGTTGATTGAACCGACCGTTGAAAAAAAGGTTGATTCTTCTCCCAAGCCTGTCACGCTCATTACAACAGCCGCCATGCCGAAAGACGGCTGGGTGGCAGTGCCGGACGTTAGAGGCAGAAGTTTGAGAAACGCCACATCCATGCTGAGGCACGCTGGTTTAAAAGTTAAACCTAAGGGTTCCGGGACAGTGGTGTGGCAAAGTCCGGCACCAGGATTGCTTGTGAAAGAAACATCATCCTGTACCATAGGATTGAACTGATGGTTACGGCAGGCACATTATTAGAAGGGGTCGATGTGGTTCAGCCATCACCGGTGGAGATCCCCATCAATTCTGTAACGGCTGACTCTCGTCGCGTATGGCCCGGCTCTGCTTTTGTAGCTGTGGAAGGATACTGTGAAGACGGCCTCGATTATGTACAAGACGCTATTGATCACGGCGCCGCCCTCATTATTTCAAACGGCGGAGCAAAAGTTGACGATATACTTGATAATTTGAAAACACCCTCGGTTCGAGTGAAGAATATTCGAAAGGCACTTTCCGGCATTGCCGCCAATCTGCACGGCCACCCTTCGGAAAAACTGACCGCGGTGGGCATTACCGGTACCAACGGTAAAACAACCACTGGATACATCATTGATTCCATCTTGAAGGCTTCGGATATAAAGTGCGGCATGGTGGGAACCCTAGGCGTGACAGCACCGGGGATTGAAGCACACACTGGTCTCACTACACCAGACAGCTTGGAGCTCCAGCGGACGCTGGCTCTTTTCGTAGACGGCGGCCTCACCCATTCTGTTATTGAAGTTTCCTCGCACGCCCTGGAGTTGGACAGGGTAGCGGACGTCGACTTTGACATGGCGGTGTTTACCAATTTTTCTCAAGACCACCTCGATTTCCACAAAAGCATGGACAATTACTTCCAAGCCAAGAGCAAGCTTTTTGCCATGCTCTCGTCTGGTAAATGTGCCGTTTTGAACTCCGACGATCCAAAGTCGGAAGAGTTGAAAAAGGTGACGAATACCCGGGTGGTCACTTATGCCGTGGAAGCAGATGCGGATGTAAAATTCTCTGACTGGGGCATGTCTATTGACGGAATCAGAGGCACCGTTGAAGCAGGCGGTGAAACGATCCACATCTCCTCTTCCCTCATAGGCTCCTACAACCTCCACAATATTCTGGCTGCAGTGGCGGCGGCCACCGTTTTGGAAATACCGGTAGATTCCATAGAGTCCGGTATCCAATCCCTGGAGGTTGTCCCGGGGCGCATAGAAAGAATGATGAGCCACAACGGCGCCACTGTTATTGTGGACTATGCCCACACTCCGGACGCATACAACAAACTTTTTTCTTCACTCAGAACACTCCTACCTCGCAGGAGCAGACTAGGTGTCATTTTCGGTTGCGGCGGTGACAGGGACCAAAAGAAACGTCCCCTCATGGCAGCCGCAGCCGAAGCTTACGCCGACAAGATCTACGTGGCGCCTGACAATCCCAGAACAGAATCCATCGACACTATTAATAAGGATATCGCAAAAGGATTTAAAAAAAAGAGTCACAGTTTTCACATTGACCGTGTGGAAGCGATCCGGGAGGCTGTGGCGTGGCTGGAGCCCGGTGACATCCTGGCTATCGTTGGTAAAGGGCGGGAAGATTATCAAATCACCGGGGTGGAACGGATACACCATTCAGATGTTGAAACGGTAAAAAAGACAGTAAAGGAATTGGCTGGAGATGAGAATTGATCTGCCTGATCCGGAAAGATTCATGAAACTATTTTATGAGATCTCAGGCCAGCAGCCTGAAGCCAAGATCACTGGCGTCACGCTGGACAGCCGTGAAGCAAGGCCCGGAGATCTCTTTATTGCCACGGCCGGAGAGCGGGTGGACGGTCACCAGTTTCTCTCCCAGGCGCACGACGCCCAATGCGCCGCAGCTATCGTGTCAACACGTGATGAGAATGTAGATCTGCCACAGATTGTGGTAGATGATCCTGCCACAACCGTCTCTCAGCTGGCAACAGCCTGGCGGCAGTCACACAGTGTAGACGTGACCGGCATCACCGGCTCAAATGGCAAAACGACCACGAAAGATCTTTTGATACACATCTTTTCTGTGAGGCACGTAGTGCATGGGACTCGCGGGAACTATAATACCCATCTAGGGTTACCCCTCACCTTACTCGAGCTAGACTCCCACCATTCCCAATCCTTCCTTGAAATGGGAGCCAATCACCGGGGCGATATTGGATATCTTTGTAGTCTGTCCCTACCTCGGCACGGATTAATTACCAATATCGCCCCTGCCCACCTCTTCAGCTTCGGCTCAGTAGAGGCGGTCAGGGAAACCAAAGGTGAACTTTTTGAGTCCCTGCCGGAAAGCGGCATCGCATTTGTTAACAACGACGACGAGCTCGTAAAAGATTTGCCCACCCCGGCTGAAAGAGTCACTTACGGCTTCACCCCTGAGTGCAACTTTACCGGCGACATGAGCCGGGACGGTGAGGGCCTTATAACACTTATTATTAATGGAGAAGAACTGCTCACAGGTTCTGCCAATCAGACTTTTGCAAAGAATGTGCTAGCGGCGTCAGCCGTCTCCTCCACATTGGGAATACCGTTTAATGATATCCAACAGCAGGTAGCTTCCTTTAAGGCAGTGGCTGGCCGGTGCTGGATGGAAAAGCGGAACGGTGTCACCATTATTGACGACACATACAACGCCAATCTCACTTCCACACTGGCGGCATTGAACTACCTTTTTGATATTCCTGTTACGGGAAAAAGACACTTCATTTTCGGTGATATGTTGGAGCTGGGCGACGCTAGCGAAGATCATCACCGCCAAGTTGGGCAGGCCGTCTCAGAGCGGGGTGTGGACCAGTTCCTATGTTACGGGCCGGAGTCGGCTGCCGCCGCTGAAGCGGCCAACGGAATTAAGGCCGCACATTTTAATGACAAAAGTTCTCTGGCAGAAGCGGTGAAAGATTCCGTGAGTAAAGGCGATGTAGCGCTGTTTAAAGCATCCCGGGGCATGGCGCTGGAATCGGTGATCAAAGAGGTGTTCGGAGACTGATGTTCTACCACATTCTTTACCCGCTTAAAGACAAGCTGTCGGGGCTAAATGTTTTTCAGTATATCACATTCCGGGCGGCTGGTGCAGCTATCACCGCTTTAATCATCAGCTTTATAATAGGTCCATGGATCATCCGGAAGCTCCAATCAAGTCAAGTGCTGGAGACCATCGGTGAAAGAGGACCTAAAACACATATAACAAAGAAGGGCACGCCAACCATGGGGGGAATCATTATCCTAGCGGCAGTGATTCTCCCCACCCTCCTTTGGGCCGATCTGCAAAACAGTTATATCCATATCATTCTGCTGGCCACTATCTGGATGGGCCTCTTTGGATTTCTCGACGATTACCTGAAGACGGTAAAGAAGTCAAAGGAAGGACTGATTGCACGGTACAAATTCGCAGGACAGATTGGCCTGGGGCTTATCATCGGTGCCTGGCTCTACTTTGGAACAGAGTTCAGAGACATCGGGCCCGTTACCTCTGTACCTTTCTTTAAGAACCTGGAGATACCTTTCGGCATTCTCTACATTCCGTGGGTAACACTGGTGCTGACTGCCAGCTCCAATGCGGTGAACCTCACAGACGGACTAGACGGGCTGGCGGCGGGATTGCTGGCTATCTGTGCTCTCACCCTGGCGGCTATTTCCTATATCTCCGGCCGGGTCGATTTCAGTGATTACCTTAACATTATATACCTTCCTAAAGCGGGGGAGCTGACCATTTTTTCAACGGCACTAGGCGGTGCCTGCCTCGGCTTTCTCTGGTTCAATGCTCCGCCGGCACAAGTCTTTATGGGAGATACAGGTGCCCTCTCTACCGGGGCGGCTCTGGGTACCCTGGCCATCCTGCTGAAAAAGGAGCTCCTCCTGGTGATCCTGGGCGGTGTCTTTGTCTGGGAGGCCATTTCAGTCATGATCCAGTTGGGCTACTTCCGATGGTCAAAGAGAAGGACAGGTGAGACCAAACGGTTTTTTCTCATGGCACCTATTCACCACCACTTTGAACTGAAAGGGTGGAAAGAGACCCAGGTGGTGATCCGGTTCTGGATCATGGGAATACTTTTTGCATTGATGACATTCAGCACATTCAAGATTCGGTGATGAGTATAAGTAACAGAGAAGCCATCGATCTCAACGGAAAATCCGTTGCCGTCATCGGTGCTGGCCGAAGCGGACTTTCGGCGACAAGACTGCTGACTGAACTTGGAGCAAAAGTGTTTGTCAGTGAAGCGGACGAAAATATTGATGACGATGAACTAAAGACAATTGGTGTACCGTTTGAAACGGACGGTCATTCTGAAAAGGTTAATGGGAACGATCTCATGGTGGTGTCGCCGGGTGTGCCGCAGGATTCAGACGTGGTAACCCGGGCAAAATCTGCCGGAGTCCCGGTAGTGAGCGAGATTGAACTGGCTAGCTGGTTCACAGCCACTCCCATAGTCGCCATCACCGGTTCAAATGGGAAAACAACCACCACATCCATCTTGGCAGAGATGTGCCGCCAGGCGAGTCTCACAACTTATGAAAGTGGCAACATAGGGACCCCTTTTTCTAAAGTAGTGCTGGAAAACCTGGGAAGTGAGCCGGAAAATGCCGTGCACGTTTTGGAGGTGAGTTCTTTCCAGATGGAACAGATCCACCATTTCAAGCCGGATGTAGCTATACTTCTGAACCTCTCCCCCGACCACCTGGACCGCTACGGCATCATGGATGAGTATGTCTCGGCAAAGTTGAGGATCGTGGAAAATATGACCAATAAAGATCATGTGGTCTACAACCGGGATGATAAACTTCTTTCCAAAACTCTGAAAACGGAAGCGAAGATGGTCCCCTTTTCTGCCGGATCGGGCGGTGGTATCCGGTTCAATCTGAACGAGACCAAGATATATAATGAATCTCACGAACCTTTTATCTACCTGGACGAGATCTCCCTCCCGGGAAATCACAATGTGGCCAATTTTCTGGCAGCGGCCACAGCGGCGGAAATTATAGACGTGGATGAAGCCGCCATAAAGCAGGTAATGAAAACATTTAGCGGAGTTCCACACCGACTGGAGAAACTGAATACTCTAAACGGTATCACCTTCTATAACGATTCCAAGGCTACCAACATTGAATCGGTGAAAGTTGCTTTGCAGTCGTTTAACGTTCCTGTTGTGCTGATACTCGGTGGGCGGGACAAAGGAGGCGATTTCAATGAACTAACCCCCCACCTCGCGGACGGGGTAAAACTGGTAATAACGTTAGGTGAAGCGGCGGAGCGCATCGAGAAGACCCTCTCCAACCACCCTCCCTTCCTACGAGCTGACTCAATGGCTTCCGCCGTTTCCCTAGCTTTTCAGAACAGTGAAGCAGGAGATGTTATACTCCTCTCACCCGGCTGTACCAGCTTTGACATGTTTGACAATTTTGAACAGCGGGGCGATACGTTCCGTGAAGAGGTGATGAGGTTGTGACATGCCCATAGAAGTGTCTTCAGAAAAATACGACAGACCGCTCCTCATCATCACCATGATACTTCTTGCAATTGGAACGGTGATGGTGTTCAGCTCCAGTTCAGACATCTCTCTGGACAAATTCGGCAGTGGCACCTTTTACTTCCGGAGGCACCTCTTACGTGTTTTTGTGGGGCTAGCTGTTATGGTGGCTGCCATATTCATCGATTATCGCCTGTTGAAGCGGATTGCTGCACCCCTCTTTATTGCGAGCATTGTATTACTAATCGCTACCAAGGTGATATTCCTCATAGCAGGAAACTATTCACCGGCCCGATGGCTCTACCTGGGGCCCCTCCGAATTCAGACATCTGACCTGGCCCGGTTCGCCACTATCATTTACCTGGCGACATATATCGACAAGAAACGGGACGGAATCGGTGACTATGTTAACGGCTTTTTGCCTCCCGTTATAATGACAGGAATTGTCATGGCACTCATCATTATTCAGCCGGACTACAGTACAGCAGTCATGATCGGCCTCATTGCGACAACCATGCTTTTTATCGGCAGGGCGAAGCTGACCCACATGCTGGCCACCGGTGCTGTGGGGATGACGATCCTCATACCTGTTATGATCGCCGAACCGTACAGGCTTTATAGAATTACTTCATTCATCAGGGGGATATTCGATTTCTCCGGCGCCAATTATCAGCTTCAGCAGTCTATTATCAGTCTCGGCAACGGCGGAATGATAGGCGTTGGTTTGGGTGCCAGCATAGGTAAGAACCTGTTCCTCCCTGAACCACACACCGATTTCATTCTGGCCATCGTGGGAGAAGAGATCGGTTTTGGCGGCATTTTTGTCCTCATTACACTCTACCTGGCGGTCTTCCACAGAGCGCTGAAAATTACCAAAGGGTGTACGGACGTGTTCGGCATCATGTTGGGAATAGGTCTATCGGTTCAGATAGTATCGTACGCTTTCATCCATGCAGCGGTGGTGACGGGGATCGTCCCTACTACAGGCCTCCCTATCCCGTTCATTAGTTTTGGCGGTAGTGGCCTCCTCATGAACCTCCTCTCTGTGGGAATACTACTGAACATATCCATGGCAAAGCGGACGGTAAGCCGAAGATCGGAAGCGAGGATCCGTTTTGCTTAATAAAAGGAATAGCTTCATTATTGCCGGCGGTGGCACCGGTGGCCATCTTTTCCCGGCATTGGCCATCGGGGACGCGCTTAAAAAACGATTCCCAAATGCCGCCATCCATTTCGTCGGATCCAAGTTCGGGCTGGAGTCCAAAATCCTCCCTGAGCGGGGCGATGGCCATACGCTGCTCACCATTAGAGGATTTATGAGAGGTATTTCTCCAAGGGCCCTTTTCAGGAACCTCCTTTTCCCTATCAGGTTCGCCATCGCTTATCTGAAATCACGGCGGTTGATAAAAAGATTCTCACCCGTGGTGGTCATCGGCACTGGCGGCTACGCCAGCGGATTGCCGCTCCTGGCGGCCATCCATAAGGAGATTCCAACTGTTATTCATGAACAGAATTCCTATCCCGGCGTCACAACCCGATGGCTCTCTTCCCGGGCAACCCGGGTTTGCCTCAGTTATGAAGACGCCCGGCGTCATCTGAAAAAAAAAGTGGTGTTGTCACCGGCAACCCGGTTCGGGAGGACGTTATGAACGGTGACAGGAAAAAATCTTTGCTTACATACGGCCTGCGCGAAGAGTTACCGGTGCTGGCCCTGTTAGGCGGCAGCCAGGGTGCCCAGGTTCTAAACAAGGCCATGGAGAAAGCCTTGAAAGATTTGACAGATATGCAGATCCTGTGGCAGACAGGTGATTCGCATCTTGAGACCTACCGGAAGCACGAGACTGACAGAGTGAAAGTGATGCCGTTTGTGAATGACATGGGTACTTTTTATGCCGCTGCAGATCTGATCATTTCCCGGGCCGGTGCTCTGGCCCTGGCGGAGATTGCAGCCTGCGGCAAGCCGTCCCTCCTTATCCCTTTTGCAGGTTCGGCTGGCAATCATCAAACCATGAATGCAGAAAGCCTTCGGGCATCAGGAGCGGCCATAGTGGTGCATCAGAAAGAGTTTACGGGCGAGCGTCTGACCGATGAAGTGAAACAGTTGATGGGTAACAGCCAGACACTTTCCAGGATGGCATCAGCGGCCCGGTCCGTTGCGAAGCCGGAAGCTGTCGATCTGATCGTCAATGAAATTGAGGTGATAGCGGAAGCGTAATGTTCGGGAAAGTTAAAAAAGTTCATTTTGTGGGGATCGGCGGCATCGGCATGAGCGGCATTGCTGAACTCCTCATTAACCTCGGTTTTGAGGTGACAGGTTCTGACATGAAGACCACAAACATCACTGAAAATCTCCAGAAACATGGAGCTGTGATTCACGAGGGTCATAAGCCGGAAAATGTAAACGATTCGGACGTGCTGGTTTACTCCTCGGCAGTGCAGGTGGACAATCCGGAGCTCCAGCGTGCGAAAGATAAACAGATTCCCATCATCCGGCGAGCAGAGATGTTGAGCGAGCTACTTAAGCTGAAACAGATCTCCATCGCTGTAGGCGGTACACACGGCAAAACAACCACCACCTCAATGATGGGAGCGGTGCTGACGGAAGCGTTGCTGGACCCCACTCTGGTGGTAGGCGGCGTGGTAAAGAGCCTGGACGTGAATGCCCTGCTGGGACAGGGTGACGTCATTGTGGCGGAAGCCGATGAGTTTGACAAAAGTTTTCTACAGCTGACCCCTACTTATGCCATCATTACAAATATCGATACTGATCATATGGATTGTTACGATTCAGAAGAGGATTTGCTCAACGCCTTCGCACAATACGCGAACGCCACCCCCTTTTACGGTGCTGTGGTGGCGTGTGTGGATGAGCCCTTGATAAAGCGGATCCTCCCGGACATCAGCCGACCCGTGATTACCTACGGTTTCTCGGGGGATGCGGAGTTCCAGGCTGAACGTCGTTTATATCGGGAGGTCCGCTCAACTTTTGTCGTCAAACACCGGGGCGAGGAGTTGGGAGAAGTGGAGATGATGGTTCCCGGTGCTCACAACATAAAAAACGCCCTGGCGGTCATCGCTCTAGGAACGGAGATGAACATCGATTTCAACACTATCAGTAATGGACTGAAACAGTTCAGTGGCGTGAAACGGCGATTCGAAATCAAGGGCATTTTTGATGATGTGATGGTGGTGGACGACTATGCCCACCACCCCACAGAGGTGTCTGCTACTTTGAGGGCCATCAAAAACGGTTGGGACCGCCGTCTGGTAGCAGTATTTCAGCCACACCTTTACAGCCGAACTCAGGATTTATACGAGAATTTCGCCCGGTCTTTTCTCATCAGCGACGTTCTATTTGTAACAGATGTTTATCCAGCCAGGGAGGAGCCCATAGCCGGCGTTACAGGCGAACTTATCACCAACATGGCCAAATCGATGGGGCATGAAAATGTTTACTGGGTGGAAGACAAGAAACGGCTTGTTGCTGCCATGAAAGCGCTGGTGGAGCCGGGAGATCTTGTAATCACTATGGGTGCGGGCGATATCTGGCGTATTTGCGATAAATATGCCGCCATGCTGGAAAAAGAGGCGGTGGAAGCCTGAGGAACGTGTGGATCCTGGATTCAAACGACTTGAAAAGATTTTAACAGGAAAAGTGATGTGGAATGAACCGATGAAAGGACACACCTCATACGGTATCGGCGGGTCGGCCTTGGGCCTCTTCTACCCAGCCCATGAAGAAGATTTATCAGCCATTCTGTCCATCTCCAGAGAAAAATCTATCCCCGTCTATTTCACCGGTTCAGGTTCCAACCTGCTAGTGAGTGATGACGGCTTCGACGGCTTTGTCATCAGCCTTGCAAAAACGTTTAAGACACTGGAGATCAACGGTACCAACGTCTTTGCCGAATGCGGCGTTATGATGGGTCATTTTGTAAAAATCTGTACAGGAGCGGAACTGTCCGGCGTAGAGAGCCTTATCGGTGTTCCGGGAACAGTGGGAGGCGCCATCCGGATGAACGCTGGCGCCTACGGACGGGAGATATCCAATTTTCTCACCAGTTTAAGAGTGATGACACTGGATGGTAAGGTGAAAGAGCTTTCGCGGAGCGAGGTAGAATTCAGTTACCGCCACTCTTCTCTAAGGAGCGATGAAATAGTGGTGTCGGCGAAATTCAAGTTTGAAAAAGGGGCATCGGAGGTGATTCAGGTATTGAAATCAAAGGCGAGCGAGAGCCGGAAAGCGACACAACCACTCCGTTTCCGGTCCGCCGGATCTATCTTCAAAAACCCACCGGAGAAACCTGCCGGTCAACTCATCGACCAGGCGGGCCTTAAAGGGACCCGTGTTGGCGGCGCCGAGATCTCTGAAAAACATGCGAATTTCTTTGTAAACCACGGCGACGCGTCATCAGAAGACCTGGCGGAACTTATTCGCCTGGCTCGGCGGACGGTACGAGAAAAATTTGACATTCATCTGGAACTGGAGATCATGACACTCGGTTTTCCTGAAGGGACTTTTGACGCATGACAGTTAAGAAGAAAAAAATGCGCAGAAAAAAGAAGATGCCAAAATGGGTAGCGCCAACCATTCGGTGGAGCCTCATATCAACCTCCCTTCTTCTCTTCGGTGTTTTGGTCAACTACGCCTCGAAATGGTCACAGCTGAGTGGAGATTTTGATCTGACGGCCACGGAGATCCGCGGAAACGATATTTTAGGGCAAGACGAGATCATCGCCCTGGCGAAGGTCCCCTTCGCACAGTCACTGGCAAACATTGACCTTAAAGCCATCCAGCGGCGGGTAGAGAAGCACTCTTATGTAAAAGGAGCCCGAGTGAGCCGGGAATTTCCGAAAAAGATTTATATCGATGTGGTTGAACGGCAGCCCATTGCCTACTTAAACCTCCCCGTTTTCCTAGTGGTGGACGAGGAAGGAGTCATTATGCCACTTCGCCACGATGATATGGAATTCAATATCCCGACCCTTACTGGTTTCAACCCGGCTGAGGAACTCTATCCTGTAGGACTGAAATGCCTCTCACACAAAACATTGGAAGCTGTGAATTACCTCAGCTCCATGAGGCAACTTTTCCCAATCCTCTTTGAAGACATCTCCGAACTGACGGTAAACAAGACAGACGAATATGTTATGGTGCTGGCGGAGATGCCCACCCGGATCCACTTCGGTGAGGGCAACATGCTGGACCAGATCATTTTGCTGAAACAGTTTGACTTCACCCTGGCTGGTGCGAAAAAGTTGCGCGATTATCGCTATGTCGATCTTCGTTACAGAAACCAAATCGTAGTGAGGGAAAGAACGTGAGAAACGGGTTAGTAAAGGACAAGGGAACCTGCGTTGGACTTGATGTGGGAACCACAAAGGTGTGTTGCATCATTGCACAGTCCGATGGGAACGGCGGTGACATGAAACTGCTGGGTGCGGGCGTGGCCCCCTCCCACGGTGTAAAGCGGGGAACGGTAGTAGATATCGATGCCACCATCCAGGCCATTGAGGACGCTGTTCATAAAGCTGAGACTATGGCCAACGTGAAGGTGTCCGAAGCATACGTGGGACTCTCCGGAGATCACATCCGGGGATTGAACACCCAGGGCGCCATCGCCATTTCAAAGAACGGTCACCCCGTCACCTACGAAGACGAGATCAAGAATTCAGATATTACCAGAGTGTTGGAGATGGCCCGCGCCGTCTCTCTCCCCGTTGACAGAGAAATCCTCCACATCCTTCCGCAGGAATTTGTAGTGGATCACCAAGGCGGAATCAAGAATCCCACGGGTATGGTGGGCCGGCGGTTAGAGGCTCACGTGCACCTTATCACCGGTGCCACATCAGCGGCGAAAAATATTACCAAGTGTGTAGAGGAGGCGGGCATCGTTGTGAGGCGATTTATCTACCAGCCTCTCGCTTCGGGAGAGGCTGTGCTTGAGCCGCACGAAAAAAAGCTTGGTGTGGTGCTTGTGGACATCGGCGGCGGCACTACGGACATCTGCGTCTATTTTGAGGGTGAGGTACGGCACTCGGCTGTCATCGCCCTGGGTGGGGATTGCATTTCCAACGATCTTGCCATGATGACACAGGTCTCCATCGATGAAGCCGAAGAGATTAAAACCAAATATGGTTCGGCGAAGGCGGCCATGGCATCTACGGATCTGGAGTTTGAACTACCCTACAGCGCCGGTGAGACGCCCAGGAAGGCGAGCGAGCATGAGGTGTCCCGCTATGTGGAGGCACGGATGACAGAAATTTTCCAGATGGTGAAGCGGGAGATCCAGAAACATCTTCAAATATCACCATGGCGGTCAGGCATTGAGAACCCCGCCTCCTTCGGTGTGGTATTGACAGGCGGCGGCTCACTGTTAAAAAATGCGGCGAGCCTCGGTGAAGAGATTTTAGACGCACAGGTAAAGATTGGTATCCCAAAAGGCCTGAGCGGCGTGGTGGATGTGGCGGCAAGCCCCATTTATGCCACAGCCATTGGGCTGGTACAACACCCGACCCTTGCTCACGAGCAGTATGATCCAGTACATCGACGGTCAGCCAGTATGGGCAAGATCGTTAAGAATGTCGGAGAATGGTTCCAGGGATTTTTTTAGTAACATAGCGATAACGGAAGTTCACTCAAGGACTGAAACAACCTGACTCGCGGGAGAGAGAAAAGGAGTACAGCATGAAGTTCGAATTCGATTCATTAGCAGATCAACAAGCACGTATAAAGGTAATTGGCGTTGGCGGCGCTGGCGGAAACGCCATTAACAGAATGATCAACTCGGGCCTGAGTGGTGTGGATTTTATTGCCATAAACACCGACGCCCAGGACCTGGACAACAACCGGGCCGAGACAAAGATCCAGATCGGAAAGAATTTGACAAAGGGTCTTGGCGCCGGCGCTAAAGCCGAAATCGGAAAAACCGCCATAGAGACGGAGAAAGACGCCGTCGCTGCCATCATTGATGGTGCGGATATGATCTTTGTCACCGCCGGCATGGGCGGCGGCACTGGAACGGGTGCGGCGCCTTTGGTAGCGCAGATTGCCCGGGAGCTGGGCGCCCTGACGGTAGGAGTCGTGACACGGCCTTTCAATTTTGAAGGGCCGAAACGGATGAACCGGGCCACCAGCGGTAATGAGGAAATGCAAAAGAATTGTGATACGCTCATCTCAATTCCTAATCAGAAGCTCATTTCTATCGTGGACAAGTCCACCACTGTAGTAGAAGCGTTCCAGCAGGCTGATACCATCCTCCATCAAGCTACACGGGGCATTTCAGACCTTATCGGCGTCCACGGTCTTATCAATCTCGATTTTGCAGATGTGGACACCATCATGCGAGACATGGGTGAAGCCATTATGGGAACCGGCATGGCCACAGGTGAAGAGCGGGCGGTGCTGGCAGCTCAGCAAGCCATTTCCTCCCCACTACTGGATGATGTAAACATGCGCGGCGCACAGGGTGTGCTGGTAAACATCACCGGCGGTGACGACCTGACTCTATTGGAGGCGGACGAAGCCACATCCATCATTTTTGAGGAAGCAGGCCAGGATGCCAATATCATCTTCGGCGTTGTCATTGATCCCTCTCTTGGTGAGGAGATCCAAGTGACTGTCATCGCCACTGGCTTTAACGCCAAGGCTCGGGCAGCTGAAGTCAGACATTCCGACAACACAGATGTTCTGACACCGAAATTCCGTGTAGAGGCGGAACAGATCCATGAAACGCCCAACGTCCCTGCTCACCAGTCAAAGGTGCCGGAGGACGATCGGCCGACAGTAAATGCTCCGGCACCAGATCCTATGGTCTTTAAGGACGACGATCTGGAGATCCCCGCTTTCCTGAGACAGCGACAGCAGTAGTCCTCTCCGAAAAACAGTCTCTCTCTTAAACAAAAACCCCGCTCCTGCGGGGTTTTTGTTTTCTCACTCATCTCTAATGATGTAAACTCGCCCTCACTGTAAAATAAAATGATGCCTCGTTTTTGCCTGACCACAATATTGCTTTGTATCATGCAATCCATGTTCCTTTTTGGACAGGAAATTCCTGATCTGGAAGGGGTCTATGAGCGTGTTTCACTCATCAATCTGAACACAGGTCAGGCGCTCGACCCGACCCAACGCGGCTTGCTTATGATGGCCCACGGTTATTATTCGATGATGACCATAAAACCGGATCGTCCCGTGCTTGAACAGGGGAAGCGTCCTGAAGATCTACCCAAAGATGATCAGATCACCTTCTTTCAGGAGTGGTTAAAGCTGAACGCCCATACCGGACCTTATGAGGTAGAGGGCGATACCCTTATCTGGCACCGTGACCTTTCGGAAAACCCCCGCGAAGTAGGCACGGTGTCCCGGTTGCCCTATCAGTTGCGGAATAATCTGCTCGTCATCCATTTCAATCTATCAAATGGGAGCCGCTGGGAATGGACGTGGCGGAAAATCCGCTGAAAGATGAGTGACAGGGGAAAAATTGTGTTATGATGCTCCGCACAAAAATGATACGCCGCTTGGGAGTTGTTATTCTGTTGTGGATCGGAAGTGTATCAATCGCTCACACTCAGCCGTCCGGTTTTATGGAAAAAGATGTTACCGTCCACGGCTTCAACATGCACTACATCGAAGCAGGCAGCGGACCGCCGCTTGTATTACTACATGGTTTATGGGGTGGTCAGAACGAGTGGCGACTGAATATGGAGCCACTTTCCACCAATTTTCGCGTGATTGCCCTCGATCAGATCGGTTTTGGTAAATCGGATAAACCCCACGCCAATTATCACAACGCGTTGCTTGCACAGTTTCTTGTGGGTTTCTTGGAAGCTGTGGAAATACCCAAAGCCACGCTGGTGGGGCACGCCATGGGTGCGAATACGGCCACTTACATGGCCGTCCATTATTCTCATCTGGTAGAGCAAATAGTGCTAGTCGACGGGGCTGGATATAGAAATCCGAATCGTGATCTCGCCAAATCGCTGACGGAACCGCAAATCAAGTTTCGCCGGATCGTAACGGGATCAGACCTGGCAGCAACCCGAAATTTTCTGAAGCGCCGGGTCTACGATCCCGAATTGATCACTGATAGTTGGGTGCAGGAAGCATTTACATTGTGGCTTAAATCTGCCCGAGCCATAGAGAATATGTTGTTGGAAGGTGGAGATATAACCGAGGAAGAGATGCGAACGATTCGGGTACCTACCCTAATCGTGTGGGGTAAAGAAGACCGGGTGTTCCCCTTGAGCAATGCCGATCGACTCAATCAGGATATTGCCGGTTCACAAAAGGTCATCTTCAATAAAACAGGGCATCTGCCGCAGGTGGAGGTTCCGGAAAAATTCAATCGAGTGATCTATGAGTTTTTGACTACAGGCAAGGTGAAATCGGAGAGTTATTAACGCCTGGAATGTGTAAAGTAGCCTCAGAATTACACAACAACCTCTCAGAGGAGGATTCGTGCAGACAGCCATCGTAGCCATCTACCTGGCAGCCATGATACTTGTGGGTTTAGCCCTACGGAGCCGGATCAAAAACATATCCGACTTCCTGATCGCCGGTCGAAACCTCGGGATATTACTGACCACAGCCACATTCGCTGGCATCCAGCTCGGTGCCGGGGTCATTCTTGGGGGCGCCGAACTGGCGGCACAACACGGCGTATGGGCTGGTATGTGGCCGGGAATCGGCGTTGGAGGCGGGTTGATCTTCGCCGGCTTCATTGCGGCCAAGAAACTGCGCCGGCAGGGTGCTTACGTGCCTCTGGACTTCTTCGCGGAGCGATATGGGGAGAACCTTTGGGTTCGGCTTTGGGCCTGGATATCCAACATTCCCAGTCTGCTGGGAGTCTTGGGTGTGCAGTTCATGGCGGCAGGTACCGTAGCCACCATGTTCGGCGTCAGCTTCGAGACGGGCGTCTGGTGCGCCGGAGGCGTGGTTCTGATCTACAGTATGCTCGGCGGAATGTGGGGTGCCGTTGTCACGGATCTGGTTCAAGTCTCGGTCATCGTGGCGGCGATCCCTGGACTCGCTTTCTTCACTTCCAAGGCACTGGCGGCCAACGAAGGTATGGCAATGACCTCGAGAGTCGGGGAGTTGCTCTCTGTGCCGTTCGTTCCCCAGGGTATGGCATCGACTGCCGTCTTCAATATTCTTCCTTTCCTGCTCATGGTGTCTGTGTCATACGACGCCTATCTGCGCTTCCAGTCCGCCAAATCAGGAAATGCTGCCAAGTGGGGTGCTGTGTACGGCGGATTGATCGTTATTACCATTTCGTTTTTCGCTGCGCTTATTGGTGCGGCCGGACGTGCCGTGGATCCGGCCAGCAATGCCACCGCGGTCCTTCCGCAAATGATCCAATCCATCTTGTCGCCACTTCTGGGAGGGATTGTACTCGCGGCCTTGTTGGCGGCTGCCATGTCAACGGCCAACAGCCTTGTCATTTCAATCGCTGGCTCCTGCTCCCGTGATTTCTACAACAAAGTCCTTCATAAAGACGAGAAGCTTAATGATCTGCCGTTTGTTAAGCAGCTGTCTCGAATAGTAGTAGCGGTCTCGGCGTTCCTTGGTATTCAGATTGCACTGCATTTCGAAGGCCTTCTGCGGACGATGATTGTTTTCGCCACGCCATACATGGCAAGTATGCTGGTTTCCTTACTCGGGGGTCTCTTATGGCCGCGAGCCACTGCGAAGGCTGCGTACAGCGCCATGGCCGTGGGAGGAATCGTGGGCATGACAGCATTTGCGGTCTCGGTCCCTGGACCTTTTGAGGGTCTCTTCAACGCTGACCTTGCGTTGTTGATTGCCTGGTCCCTGTCAACTGTTGTATTTATTCTTGTAACTCTTATGATCTCTGAAAAAGGAGAAACCTCATGACGAATCCATCAGGATCCACGGCTGCTTGGCCCTACCCTATCAAATACGGGGAAGAAACCACAGTTGAGTGCGATGTGCTCGTAATCGGCGGAGGTTCTTCGGGATCCGTGGCCGCTTTGGCCGCACATAAGCGCGGTGCTCATGTGATACTACTCGAGAAGGGAGTTGTAAAATCCAGTGGCGCAGCAGGATCTGGTTTTGATCATTGGATGGATTGTCCGGCCAATCCGGCCAGCAAGGTGGATCCGGAATTCAACACCCGCATGCCACTGGATAAGTTCAAGGGCGGTTTCGGTAACTACATTTCAACCTACATCACCTGTCGCGATAGCTACAGCATGCTGATGGAGCTGGAGGAATTGGGCATGCAAGTGCGTGATGTGAATGATGAGTTCAAGGGAGCACCGTTCCGTGATGAAGAAACAAAATTCCTTTATGCATACGATTACGATTCCCGTAACTGTATCCGCGTTTGGGGCACCAAGATGAAGCCGGTGTTGGCGGAAGCACTGGCGAAGAAGAGAATCGAAGTACATGAGCGGACCATGGCAACGGCCCTTCTGACGGAAAACGGACAGCCTGGATCGAGAGTGATCGGATGTACTGCCATCAACAATCGAACAGGTGCCTTTACGGTATACAGAGCCAAGGCGGTGGTTCTCTGTGTAGCAACACCAGAGCGCCTGTGGATCTTCTCTTCCGAAATGAGTGGTCTGGTAGGTCGTGATGGACCTCCTACCAACGCGGGTAACGGCCACGCCATGGCGTTCCGGGCCGGGGCCGAATTCATACGGATGGAGTCCTCAACACACGAAGAATGGGGCGGCGCCACCGGAATTGGCTCAGTCATGTTTGGCTCGGGCTCCAACTTTGCCAGTTGGTTTCCGTGCTCCATTATCGATGCAAACGGCAAGGAGGTTCCATGGGTGGGCCTCGATGGTCAGCCGCTGAAAACTGTAGCGGAACGTACAAAACCGCGTCCCAAAGACGACTTCTTTCACCTCCACCTGGGTCCGGGTGAAGGGGAGGCAGCCTCCATTCCACAGCTGATTCCTGATCTCGAGGAGCGGATCGAAAAAGGCGAGTACAAGCTTCCACTCTACGCCGACCTGCCCGGTATGCCACCCCACGATCGTCGGGTGATCTTCGGCCTCATGGTGGGTCAAGAAGGGCACACTTGGACTGTCTACCGGACTTTGACACGAGGAGGATTTGATCCTGACAAGGATCAACTTCAGGTTTACGGCCTGGGTGAAGCTCCTCCTGGCTGGCGGCGTTTGAGGTACGGAGGCCTGGCGCACGACTGGACGCTTAAGAGTACTCTGGATGGGCTCTACGCAGCCGGGCAGCAGCTCTTCGACAGTATTGGCGTTTCCCAAGCTACCTGCACAGGCCGATGGGCAGGCACTCATGCAGCTGATTACGCTTTAAGCGTGGAGCACGTTGAAATAGTCCGCCAGCAGGTAGACAATGAGAAGCGGAGGGTCTATGAGCCGGCTCTGCGTAGCATTGGGATCGAATGGAAAGAGCTGTGCTCGGGGATTGCCAAGGTTATGCAGGATTACTGCGGCGATCAGAAGAACGAGGAGCTGATCCAGCTCAGCCTGCGCTACCTGGAAGAAATCCGTGAATCGGAGGCAAACACACTGACTGCACGCAATCCACATGAGCTCATGCGGGCCATTGAGGCAATGGACATCCTGACGTGCTGCGAGATGATTGCGCACGCCTGTTCAGCACGAAAAACAAACTGCCCCTGGCTCTACTTCGAACGTATTGATTCTACAGATGAGACGGATGCCTGGATGAAATGGATCACCATCAAACACAACGGAGAGAAGGTTATTTACGGTGAGTTACCGTTAGACTACGCCGGTGACCTGAAGGAGAACTATGAGCAATACAACAAGTATGAAAACTGATCCGGTGAAAGAAAGTCGTGAGGACAGTTTGGAAGCGAATCTGGATCGCTTAAGAAAGCGATCCCTCCCCCTCACCCCAAATATGGTAACACCCAACAGGCCACTCATATTTGATGAGGAGACATGCACCAAGTGCAACCTTTGTATCGAGGCTTGTCCCATGGACGTTCTGGTTCCAAATCCAGTCAAGAACGGTCTTCCGCTGATCATGTTTCCGGACGAATGCTGGTACTGTGGCTGCTGTGAGATGCACTGCCCATGGTATGAAGATGGAGCCATCCGGATCAACTTCCCGGTAATGCAGCGAGTGCGGTGGAAGCGAAAGGAGAGCGGTGACCATTTCCGCGTGGGAATGAAAAACCCGCCACCCCCCAACACTCGAGAGCCGGCCTAAAGTGTTTTCAGATGTATAGAAAAACTTGAAAATAAACTTCCCGCTTCAGTCTAAAAAATGAAGGTATAATTCACCCTTCCCAGAAAAAACCCTAGAGGACCATATGATACTTGATAAAAAATTCCGGGGAAACTGGAAGGATTACATTTTACAGAGTGCTTATGCAGCACTTACGGTATTGTTCATAACGCTCATACTTAATCTGCAACACGCGGTCATCATTGCCAGCATCGGTTCAACAGCTTTTATCGTTTTTTCCATGCCCAATAGTATCATCTCACAACCAAGAAGTATTATTGGCGGCCATGTAATTGGTTTTTCCGTTGGCGTCTGTTTTTCAATGTTTCCCTTTTCAGGTTGGTTGTTTTTTTCAGGCTTATGGTATGCTTTGGCTGTGGGTATAAGTTTCTTTATCATGGTGGTTACAGATACAGAGCATTCGCCTGCCGTCGGTACTGCATTAGGTATGACTATTGTTGGTTATTCCCATAAGGCTGCCATTGGCATCTCTCTTGGGGTAATTATACTGGCGTTAATTAGTCGTTATATGAAGTCCCATATCCGAAACTTAGTTTGACTCCAGAGTGGTAGTTTCCCCCATCACGTTTATTAACTGAATTCCCCATCTCAACCTGTAAAGAAATGAAGGGGGAATAATGTGAATAGAAGAGACTTCACCGGAAAACTGCGCGTTCACTTCAAAACCAACCCCCAGGCGCCAGGGGTTTTTCAGATGACTCGGGAACGTTACGAAGCGGCGGCCCGGAGACACCCCGACGTCGCCTCACGAGTTGATTGGAGCATCGGCAGCGGTGACGAAAACTTCAATTCAGTGATTGGTGAGATCGATGTTTTTGTGGGATGGCAGTTTCCACTGGAGAATCTGGCACAGCGGGCCCCGAAATTGAAGTGGATCCATATCTGGGGTGCTGGAATAGAACATCTTCTTCCCTTGGACTGGCTTCCACGCGGCGTTGCCCTGATCAACAACAGCGGCGTACACGCACCCAAGGCGGGTGAGTTCATGGTCATGGCCATCCTGATGTTGAATAACCGGATTCCGACCCTGGTTACCAGTCAGCACCAGGCCCACTGGAACGAAATCTTCAGTACCTGCGTGGCAGACAAGACACTGGTTATCATCGGCGTTGGCCAGATGGGCGGCACCGCGGCCCGGCGCGCCAAGGAGCTCGGTATGCGAGTAGTGGGTGTGAGACGATCCGGGCATCCCCGCCGTTATGTGGATGAAATGTACGTTCCCGGGGAACTGGACAAAGTTCTCCCGCAGGCCGACTTTGTATTGATATCCATTCCTCTCACCAGGGAGACGGAGAATTTGATTGGACGCCGGGAACTGGATCTGATGAAGCCACAGGCCGGGCTAATCAATCTGAGTCGGGCCCAGGTAGTGGATTACGATGCTTTGGCGGAAAAGCTTCATAAAGGTGAGCTCAGTGGAGCGGTCCTTGATGTTTTTGATCCTGAGCCGCTGCCTTCTGAATCACCCCTTTGGAAGACACCCAACCTGATCATTACTCCTCACGTTGCTTCCGATGATTGGGATCAGTACATGCCTTTAACTCTTGATCTGTTCTTCAACAACATTCGACGCTTCTTTGCCGATCGCCCGTTGCTTAACAGGGTACGGCCTAGGCTGGAATACTGATGACCGATTTTGGTATCGTTTCCGTCCTCCCTCCCCTCCTGGCTATCGGCCTGGCCATCAGAACCAAGCAAGTCTATTTGTCTTTGCTGACCGGTATCTGGCTGGGTTGGACCATCCTGAGTGGATGGAATCCTCTCACGGGGATCATACAGGCCGTCCATGCCTTGGTGGACACCTTTGCCGATGTAGAACGGACCCGGATCATCTTGGTGAGCATCATGATCGGCGCCCTGCTGAGCCTGACCCAATACTCAGGCGGCATGGCAGGTTTCGTAACCTGGCTGGAACGAAAAGGGCTCGTACAAACCAGACGGGCTGCAGGCGTTCTTGCCTGGGGCCTCTGTTTCTTCATTTTCGTGGAATCGGTCATTGGAGTACTTATATCTGGCACTGTCACCCGGCCCCTTTTCGACCGGCTCAAGATATCCCGGGAAAAATTGAGCTACATCCTGGACTCGACCTGCGCCCCCAAGGCGACCATCGTTCCCCTGAACACCTGGGGTGCCTACATCATCGGTCTTTTGCTGGCTGAGAACGTGGCCAGTCCCATGCGAGCCATGGTGTCTTCAATTCCTTTCAACTTCTACTGTATCCTGGCTATTGTCTTCGCCCTGTTCTTCGCCCTTTCCGATAGGACTTTTGGTCCAATGAAAGAAGCCGAGCGGCGTGTACGAGAGGAGGGAAAATTCTTGAGAGACGGAGCGGAACCTCTCATAGCCTCAGAAGCTTTGTCCATTCCACCGAAAGAGGGAGCTCCCATTAATCTACTAAACCTGGTGCTTCCAGTGGCGACAGTCCTGGCTACCCTTCCCGTTGTACTCTGGATCACGGGAGATGGCAACATAATGGACGGCTCCGGTACGCTGGCTCCCTTCTGGGCCTTGATTGCCGGCCTGGCGGTGTGCGGCATCAGCTATCGGCTCCAGGGAATTATGAACAGCACTGAAGTGGTAGACATGTTCATGAAAGGGGTGGGCTCACTGGTACCAATGGCCGTTCTGTTGATCCTGGCTTTCGGCATCGGAGACGTCTCCCGCGAGTTGGGAACAGGTGTTTTCGTGGCTCAAGCTACCCAAGCTAATCTTCCCATTGCTGTGGTACCGGCCGCCCTGTTCCTGGTGGCCGGAATCATCTCTTTCTCCACCGGAACTTCCTACGGGACGTGGGCAATCATGATTCCCATCGCCATTCCTACCATTGCTTTGATGGATCTTAATCCGAGTCTCACCATCGCCGCGGTGCTTGGCGGGGGTATATTCGGAGACCACTGCTCCCCCATCTCTGATTCTACAATCATCTCTTCCATGGGCGCGGGAACGGACCACATTGATCATGTCCGGACACAGCTCCCTTACGGCCTGGTCGTGGCCGGGCTCACCATAATTTTATATCTCTTTTTCGGCTCTGTTCTATGACCACCAGTTCGGAAGATACTGTTACTCAGATCTATAATACTTTTCAATCAAATTCCCAATCTCACCATGGAAAGTGAAGGAGGGACGGCCGGGATGGAAGAAATTCATACACAATTAGGGATTATATTGAATGTGCGGTAGGTATTCCCTGAAAAACAGTGGCCGTGTCAAAGAGATCTACAACCTGGACCTTAAGCCAAAATATAATATTGCGCCTTCCCAGAAAATTCTCACCGTAACGGATAAACCACAAATGATGAAATGGTCTTATTCACCATCTTGGGCCAAAAAACCTATGAACTTATTTAATGCCCGTTCGGAAACATTGAATGAAAAGCCGTCATTCAGAGAAGCCAAGAGATGTGTGATAGTTGCTGACGGCTGGTATGAATGGAAAAAGGAGGCTGAGAGTAAAACACCCTATTATCACCATCTGAATGGAGAGGTATTTCATTTTGCAGGCTTATACAATCCTGACGGGTGTCTGATTGTTACCAAAGAAGCTTGTTCAGAACTTTCTCACATACATGGCCGAATGCCTGTTTTAGTAAAAGATCCGGAAATCAAAAACTGGTTAGGAGGGGAAGACCTCTTTACTTCCTCCCTTTCAAACCTCATACATACATATCCTGTCTCAAAACATGTTAATAATCCAAGAAACGACGATGAGAATTGCTGCATGGAAATGACATCACCCTGACCTGTTTTCTTGCCTCATCCGGTTAAGTA
>Ga0208638_1000347_pt1 | contig 36049 bp, 33 predicted proteins | sample ETNtaG_34_FD_185753 | JGI IMG/M metagenome (GOLD analysis project Ga0208638, IMG submission 185753) | Marine microbial and viral communities from oxygen minimum zone, Eastern Pacific Ocean - ETNP201306SV51 (SPAdes) (version 2) | ecosystem: Environmental > Aquatic > Marine > Oceanic ...
AATTTTACAATGCTTGTGGCAACTTTTAAAATCGTTTGCCTTCTTTGTTCAATGCTTCTGATCAACCACAGGGCGGCCCGATATTTATCTTCCATGAATTCTTTCGCACTATTGTTAGGTTTTTCGTTTTTTAGAATTTTTCGATAGAACGGGTTTACTCTCAGCCGGGGAAGCCCATCATCATTTGAAAATACCTGGTATTCGTCACCCTTTTTAATAACTGTAACATCTGGAATAATATATTGAACTCTTTCAGTGCTATATAGTGATGCGGGTTTGGGGTTTAACTCCTTGATAATTTTAACCGCTGTGATGATTTCCGAGACAGGGACATCTAATTCTTTTGAAATTTTGTGGAAAAATCTTTCTTCAAGCTTATTTATATGGTTTTGTAATAATTTTTCCACAAGTTTGTTGTCAGGTGACAACACTTTGGCCTGAATAAGGAGACACTCTTGCAAATCTCTGGCGCCAATACCGAGTGGGTCAAAAGACTGGATTAATTTTAATACTTTTTCAACATTCTCAACACTGACTTTAATCGATTCTGCAATTTCATCTATCGAACATTCTAAATACCCACTACCATTAATATTCCCAATAATCTCTGTCCCAATAGTTTTTTCATTTTCATCAACAGAGGCCGTTATTAACTGCCACAGCAAGTGATCTCCAAGCGAAGTTTCACTCTTCAGAGTTGATTCAATAGACGGACGTTCGGTAAGGCCATCAGACGAGAGACCTCTATCAATATTCGTCTGGATAAAATTTTCCCAATCGATCTCAGGGTTTTCATCATTATTTTCTTTTGTGGGCTGTAGTTCCTCATCTTTAGTGGCAACAATTCCTTCTTCCTGTTCCTCGTCTGCATTTTCTTCAGAAACCACTTCTTCAAGCATAGGATTTTCTACTAGCTCCTGCCTGACTTTTTGTACCAATTCCAAACGAGCTAAAGGCAACAACTTGATAGCCTGCTGAAGCATTGGCGTCATTACCATCCTATGCGCCATCTTCATATTCAATTTTAGTTCCAATGCCATACCGTCAATGCCTCGTTATACTACTTTAAAGTGAAAACTGTTCTCCAAGATAAATTTGTTTTACTTTCTCGCAATTTGCAATAGTTTGTGGCTGCCCCTTAGCAATTATTTTCCCTTCATTAATTATGTATGCCCTATCAGTAATATTTAAAGTCTCCCTGACATTATGATCTGTTATTAAAACACCAATTCCTTTATCTCTCAATTTGGAAATAATTTCCTGGATATCAATCAGAGCAATGGGGTCAATTCCAGCAAAAGGTTCATCAAGCAAGATAAAAGAAGGTGAACTGGCTAAAGCCCTGGTAATTTCCACGCGACGCCTTTCACCGCCGGACAGAGAATAAGCTTTTGTGTTTCTGATATGTAAGATATTCAGTTCCTTTAAAAGAGACCGAGCTCTTTTTTTCATTTCTAATTTAGAAATTTTTTTTGTCTCTAAAATGGCCATTATGTTCTCTTCAACAGTCAGTTTACGAAATACTGACGGTTCCTGGGGGAGGTATCCGATTCCCTTCCTCGCTCTTTGGTACATCGGAAGCGACGTTAACTTTTCTCCATTATAAATAACCTCACCGGATTCAGGACGAATAAGCCCCACCATAATATAAAAGCAAGTAGTTTTACCCGCTCCATTTGGACCAAGTAATCCCACAACCTCGCCCTTTTTTACTTCAATGCTTATCCCATTTACGACTTTTCTTTTTTTATATTCCTTTACAAGGTTGATTGCTTTTAATAGTTGCAATCTTATTTAACCTCCTACTTAGAAAAAGCTATTCATCCTTCTTTTTTTTCTCGTCAGGATACAAAGTTAATTTTATTTTTTTTTCTTTACTCCCTTTGACTATAAATTTATCTTCATTTACCAAAAAAATCATTTCTGTCGCAATTATTTCGTTATCCTTTTCCCATGCATGCGGATTTCCCGTTAAAACAATTTTCTCCTCTTTTTCAATATAAACTGCACGGTCCCCCGAAGCAAATCTTTCTCCCTTCACAATTTTCACATTTCCATGGGCAACAATTTTTTTTAATTTTTTGCCTTTCGCATCATTATAAACTGTCATCTTATCAGAAGAAATAGACAACTTGTCCTGTTTTGCGACCACATTTCCGATGAAAATAATTTTATTGGATTCCTGGTAGGAAGTCATCTTCTCCGCGGTTATTTCTATGGGGACGTTGTTTTTTTTTTCTTTTGAAAATCTTTCCGCAGCGCCAAGCGATGGAAAGACAATAAAAATGATTAAAAGTGCTTTAGATGCTTTGTTAAAGGTGATCATAAATTTTTCTTAATTAAGGTAATTTTAAACTCCATTTTTCATTCTATAATATAGGACCCTAACACCGCCGAATATTTCAAAAATTTCGTTTTCCACATCAACTGTCATTCTTTTCCCGGTAATATCTAAATCCTTGCCGTTTATTTCAATTTCGTCATCAGTTTGGATTGTTTTTTTATCAGACGTCCAATTTAGTTTTTCTGTTGTTAACCTGTAGCCATCAAGGTTTGAAACCTTAATATTTCCAATCAACTCAATATTGTTACTGCTGTTTTGAATAATTCCTTTATCTGCGGAAACAAAGAGTTCATCTCCATTTTTTTGAAAAAAATTCATCTCGATATTTCTGAGACGTGTAATTCCCTTGGAATCAAGAACTTCAGCTTTATCAGCATTCAACTCCCATTGTTTTTTCCCTTCCTTCTCTTCAATTAAATGGAAATCTTCAATACTTACGTTTATACCTGTTTTAACAATCTCGACATTAAAAGATTTTGGAAGTTTGTTTCTATTTCTAACTAAAAAAACCGTCATTAAAATAATGAGAGAAAGAGAAACCAAAAGCAACAGTTTTTTCAGCAATTTTTTAGTTTTCATTTCTCTTATTAATTATCAGTTAATTTTAACTGCCTCATCGATTAACATAATAGGAATATCATCTTTAATTTCATATTTTAATTTACATTTATCACAGATTAAGCCATTACCTTCTTTTGTGAGATAGATATCTCCTTTGCATTTTGGGCATGCTAAAATGTCTAATAGTTCCTTATCAATTCCCATCACATTTCTCCTTTTAAAAAGATAGTTTAATGATGCTAAATCATATTATAATAATTTCTTTCTAACATCCAATACTTAATTTCCAGCTTGAGAATATATTTGAAAATATAACAAAAATAATGTAATTTGTTTCTAAATACTTATTATTAGAGGAATTAGCATGAAATTGACTTTTTGGGGAGTCCGGGGTTCCATCCCGGCGCCGATATCGAATTCAGAAATTCGTTATAAGGTTACGGAGGTTCTGAAGAAAGCTATCAAAGAAAAAATCATCAAAGAAAATCAGTTAGAAGATTTCATTAATTCTCTCCCTGCTGATTCACTGGGAACTACAGGTGGAAACACTGCTTGCGTTGAAATCCGGGCATCTAATAAGATTATGGTATTTGATTCCGGTACAGGGATAAGAATATTAGGCCAAGAGTTAATGTCCGGCGAATTTGCTAAAGGAGAAGGAATCCTTCATCTCTTTTTGAGCCATACCCATTGGGACCACATAATGGGATTCCCCTTTTTTGTTCCTGCTTATATAAAAGGTAATTCTATTCATATATACAGCTGCCACCCGAAAATGGAAGATCGTTTTAACAATCAGCATAACCCGCTCCATTTCCCTGTACAACTTGAATCGCTTTCTGCAAATATTGAATTTCATCCCATCAAATCCGAAGAAGATTTTATTCTTGATGATTGCACTATTACTCCAATTGATCTTAATCATCCTGGAGAATCATATGGATATCGTGTTGAGCATGCAGGGAAAAAAGTTGTCTATGCTACCGATTCGGAATATAAAGATATTACCGATAAGGGTTTAAAAAAACATCTCGATTTTTTTTATGAAAGCGATATTTTGATTTTTGATGCCATGTACACATTGTCCGATGCATTAGATAAAGAAGATTGGGGACATAGTTCATCACTTATTGGAGCTGAAATTGCTATGGCAGCAAAGGTAAAAAAACTGATCTTATTTCATCATGACCCTACCAATGATGATTGTGTCTTACAAGATATTCTGGAGAAAACAATAAAATTCATAAAAAAGAATACCGAGCATCAATGTGAAGTAATACTTGCGCGTGAAGGGCTCACGTTGGAAATATAATCTTTTCTCTTTAGAAGCTCGCTCCACCAATTTTCCTTATGACAAACAAAAACATTTAAGAAATAAAAACCATAAAAGTTATTGCAATCATGCTTCGAAACCTCTGCCGGAAGATTTGAACCAACAAGGAAGTGGAATCAATTGAACAAATAACTTTAGATTTTTCTTCAAGGACCTGAAACCCGCAATCTGATGGTTCGGCAAACGTTCGACTGAACTCATGCCGAAGACTCACCATGATAATGTCGCTATGAGTCCGTCGAAGTAGTATTTTCCATGTAGTGAGCGAATCAAATGTTCCACAAAAATTTCAAGGATAAAATTTTAGAGGCTATCTCGGCCTTTGTTAGCAAACATCCTTACTTTATCCTCATCTCTTCAATTCTTCTGGCACTATTATCCATCCATTACACTATTAATAATCTCAAATTTTTAACTAACCGGAATGATCTTATTTCACCTCATGCCAAGTACTATCAAGACTACCAAAATTTCCGTGAGGAGTTTAATAATTCCGACGGGATAGTTGTAGTTATAGAAGGATCGAACAAGGAAAGAGTCAAAAATTTTGTAGAAGATCTTGCACATTTTTTCCATTCCAATCCCGACAAATTTCAGGATGCTTTTTATAAAATTGATACAGATTTTTTTAAAAGAAAAAAACTCCTCTTTCTCAGCCCAAATGATCTTCATGCTTTGGAGAATAAAATAAAATCAAATAGTTCTTTTATCAAGAGCCTTATTAAAAACCCAAATCTTGAATCATTTTTCAATCAGGTTAATAAGGAGATAAGTAAGGCCATGGTTGGAACATTGATCTCGGATTTTTTTGGAGGGAATAAAAAAAGTGATGAGAATGATTTAGATAATCCATTAGATTTAACACTGGTTGAATCCATTCTGGAAGAAACAGTGGCTCACTTAAAGGGTGAGAATGATTTTTCATCCTTTTGGAATAATTTTTTTATTAAGAAAAAAGGAGAAATAGATGAAGAGGGGTATCTCACTTCAAAGGAGAAAAAGTTTTATTATGTTTTTATAAGTCCAGAGGAAAATCAATCTGATTTTGCCAGAGCTGTAGTCCCGATAAACATTACTCGAAATTATATTAAAAAATTACAGGACAAGTATCCCGGCGTCATTGCCGGTGTTACCGGACCCACCGCTTTAGCTTCCGATGAGATGGTGACGACAAGCAATGACATGGTGAGGGCCTCTTTGATTTCATTAGCAGGTGTCTCTCTCCTTTTTATAATTTCTTTAAAAAGATTCATACTGCCAATTATTGCGGTTTTTACATTAGTTATTTCGCTATGCTGGTCTCTTGGTTTTACCACATTAACTGTCGGTCACTTAAACATATTATCGGTAGTTTTTACGACTATTCTAATCGGGCTTGGTATAGATTTTGGCATTCACTTTATTACAAGGTTTCAGGAAGAACAAACACTTGAAAACAATGTAACAGCATCCATCACCAACTCACTTATTGGCACAGGAAAGGGAGTTATTGCAGGGGCTATTACTACATCATTTGCTTTTATGGCAACTATTTTTACTGATTTCAAGGGCATTGCTGAACTGGGATTTATAGCCGGAACAGGCATCATTATTTGTCTGGTAGCCACAATTACTCTTTTACCAGCTATGATCATAATTATGGAGCGTTTTAAAGCTATTCATTTGGTACAAAAATTATCTGAAAAGTTTGTATTCAAGCATAGCCTGTCACAAAAGACCGTACACCCATTTTTCGATATTTTGCTGAAAAAACCGCTTGCTTTAATTCTTTTGGGTTCTTTTATCACTCTTTTATCCATTTTCTTTATCAGGAATGTCCGCTTTGACTACAACATTCTGAACCTTCAAGCCTCAGGCTTAGAATCAGTAGATTATGAGATGAAAATACTAAATAATTCAGATAGATCCGCCTGGTATGGGGCTGTAATTGTAAATTCATTTGATGAAGTTCTTTCAACAAAGAAAGACCTCGAATCTCTTTCATCAGTTAACGTCGTAAGCAGCATCGCTTCCATAGTACCTGATAGACAGGAAGAAAAAATAAATATCATAAAAAAAATTTCTCGCTTATTCAGCAAATTTCCAGATCCTCGCAAGGATAACAACTCTGTGGATTTAAATAGTTTAAGTAATATCTTGAATAAAATTAATTTTAAAATGAGAAATGAAAAAAAAGATAGTTGGAAGGAGAAGAGCAAACCTCAAGCCGAGTCTATTAAAAAAGTCAGAAAATTAATTTCTGATTTTAATTATTTAGTAAAACAACAAAAAAAAACATTCATGGAAGAGAGTTTGAATAAGTACCAGACCATTCTATTTGCTGATTTTAATAAAAAAATGAAAACTTTTAAAGAGGCCCTTAATCCGGAAAAAATAATGATTATCGATATCCCTGAAAATTTAAAAGAACGTTTTATCGGTAAAACTAAAAAATTTCTCCTCCAGGTATTTCCAAAAATGAATATTTATGATAGAGAACCAATGGAAAAATTTATTTCAGATATCTGGTCAATTGATCCCAACGCTACAGGCACAGCAGTAACAGCAAGTGAATCCAGCCGTCTTATGAAGGAGGGATACATCAAGGGCGGTATTTATGCATTAATAGCTATTTTATGGTTCGTCTGGATATCTTTCAGGGATTGGCGTTGCGCTTTGCTGGCCATTCTACCATTGGCACTCGGAACTTTATGGACTCTCGGCCTGATGGGACTCTTTAATCTCCCATTTAATCTTGCAAATCTTGTTATTCTGCCACTCATTATTGGAATCGGTGTTGACAACGGCATACATATAGTTCACCGACACAGAGATGACATAGGCAGTATGGTTTCCCCGGTATACAAGAGCACGGGAAAAGCTGTTATTCTGAGTTCGTTGACCACAATGATCGGCTTTGGCAGCCTCATGGTTGCTTCACACAGAGGAATTCACAGCATTGGTGTTTTATTGACCATAGGAGTAGGATGCTGCATGATTGCCTCTTTAACAATCCTTCCTGCTATACTCAAAATTACACGTGAAAAAGGATGGGAGCCGAAAAAAACATAGCTCAACATTTCAATTATTTTTTGAAGCATTTCACTTCTAATCCCAGGGCGTCTCATTGAGGCTTATTGAAGCTGTGTTATAATCAAATAGTTTAAATTGCTTTAGAGCGATAAATTTCTTAAATTGTGTGCGCAATAAATCAGAAATAGGATATGAAAGACTACAGAACAATTTTTCGTTTAGTTAAGCCATACTGGAAAAGAGTTGCTATCGCAGGAGTGATTGGCATCATTATATCCGCTCTGAATGCGTCTCTTGCATGGCTTGTGAAACCGGCCCTGGACAGCCTTCTTCAAAAGAAAAATGTTAACATGCTTATGCTCCTTCCATATGGTGTGTTTCTAATTTTCTTTACAAAAGGCGCGTTTGTTTTTCTGCATGAATACCTTATGAGATCTGCATCCCAGAAGATGGTTATGGACCTTAGAAACAGGCTTTACCAGCACGTCATTAAGTTACCCATGAACTACTTTAGTAAAAATTCAAGCGGTTCATTGATGTCTAAAGTTGTAAATGATACAAACGCATTACAATCCGTTGTATCCCTGGCGATTAAAGACTTGCTGGTCGAGAGCGCTTCTCTTATCGCCCTCACAGGCGTCGCCCTCTACCGTCGTTGGGATCTTACGCTAATAGCCATGTTCGGGTTGCCAGCAGCTTTTTATGGTGTAGGCGTTCTTGGAAAAAGATTAAAACGTATAAGTCAGCGAGCCCAGGAAAAAATATCCATCATTACAGAAATCCTTCATGAGAGTTTTTCGGGAATAAAAATGATTAAAGCATTTGTAAAGGAAACCGATGAAACCGAGCGTTTTAAACATAAAAATAAAGATTACTACAGAGAGAACATGCGGTCTGTAAGAGTTTCAGAACTTGTTTCCCTGATGATGGAATCTGTAGCCGGTTTAGGTATTGCCTTTGTCATGTGGTATGGAGGAAAACTTATAATTGAGGATGTCATAACACCCGGAGATTTTTTCTCTTTTCTTACGGCAATATTTATGCTCTACACCCCGGCCAGAAGACTTGCAAAAGTAAATAACGGTATCCAGAAAGCCAGAGCGCCTCTTCAAAGAATATTCAGTTTGCTTTCTGTAGAAGAAGAGAAAGACGGAATGAATAATATCAATTCTTTCAAAGAGGAAATTAAATTTGATGGTGTATTCTTTAGATACCCATCCGTAAAAAATAATGCATTGGATAATATAAATTTCACAATTAAAAAAGGTATGATCATCGCAATTGTTGGACAAAGCGGCGCCGGGAAAACAACCCTTATTAATATGCTTCCAAGATTTTATATGCCTGATGAAGGCTCAATTCGTATAGATGGTATGGATATATCTACAGTAACTTTAAAATCCCTTAGATCACTGTTCGGAATTGTTAGCCAGGACGTAATACTTTTTAATGATACTGCGATGAATAACATTAAATACGGCAAGCCGGAATCAAATGAGAAAGATGTCATTCTGGCCGCAAAAGCAGCTTACGCTCATGAGTTCATTCTGGAATTTCCACATGGCTATGATTCTGTGGTTGGAGAAAGAGGAGTAAAGCTTTCAGGTGGACAAAAACAAAGGCTATCTATTGCAAGAGCAATCCTCAAAAACCCACCCATATTAATTCTTGATGAAGCAACCTCGTCCCTTGATACCGAGTCTGAAGTGATAATTCAAAATGCGCTTGAAAATCTTATGGAGAGCAGAACCACTTTCGTCATTGCACATCGACTTTCCACAGTAAGAAAAGCGGATATGATAATTGCTCTGGAAAAGGGAAGGATTGTTGAGTCTGGCACTCATGAAGAACTTCTCGCGAAAGAAGGGCTTTATCAAAGACTCTATGAAATACAGTTCCGGGGTCAGGAAGAAGTGACAACCTCAAAGAATTAGTTTATTTTGCCGACAGAATTCACTGAAAAAAAGTAATGGCACGAAAGCATAAAGTTGTTTTTTTACGAAGCATAATACCTCACACTGCGTCAGGTTACTATTTTAAGGGAATGCAAAAACAGGATGTGGATCTTATTGAAATTCCATTTGATCCGCATCAGCCTCAGCCGGATATGAAATTTCCGGATGCAGATTTGTTGTTAATGGTTGATTGTGGTTTACCTGTTGAGTTTCCAAGCTTAAAAAATTACGGTAGCCCAAAAGGCTATGTGAGTATAGATTCTTGCCACAAATTAAAAATCCATCAAGAATATTGTGAAAAACACGAGTTTGACTATATATGGGTCGCTCAAAAACATATGGTAAGGGAATTGGGCACAAACGCATCATGGCTCCCTCTTGCAGCGGATGAAGACATTCATGTTTATAACGCGCTCATGATGGAGAACAATCGTTTTTGGAAAAGAATATTCCGCCGAAGCCGTTATGATATTGGCATGTGTGCCGCTCCTTATAAACACCGTCGCCGTTTTGAAAAGCTTTTCAAAAAAGCCGGGTTGAGTACAAATTTTTATTTTAGAAAAAAGTTTGGGAAAACGGCTGTGCATGAAATAGCTATATGCACTATAGGTTTTAACGCAGGCGCTGGTTTTAACAACAACAAAGGGCAGGATATCAATATGAGAGTTTTTGAAACCATGGCAAACGGAAAGGCTATGTTATTGACCAACAGCTATGATAGTCTTGGATATGAAGAGCTGTTTGAAGAAGGACGGCATTACGTCACTTTTAAATCGGAAGAAGAAGCTGTGGAAAAAGCGCTTTATTACGCAAAAAACTCAGTTGAAGCATCCTGTATAGCTCTTGAAGGCCAGAGTCATATTTTATCAAACCATACTTATGCTCATCGTTGTCGTAAAATTCTTTCTGTTCTATGAACAACAATAAATCGTTCAATAAACATCCTATCTCTGAAACTTTCCTCAAACACCGGTATGGAAACTATCCTGATCTTTCTAATGCACAGCGCTGCCTGGTTATTAAATTCGCGCACATTGGAGATGTTCTTTTAACCACTCCTGTTTTTCGTTGCCTGCATCAATATTTTATGGATAAAAATTTTGAAATAGACGTGATGCTATATAAAGATACTGAACCATTGCTCCGTCATAATAAATTTATAAAACAAATTCATATGGTAGATCGCCGCAAATCCAATCAAAGAAGCTTGAGAAAAGAATGGAATTTATTAAAAACAGTAAGGAATCGGAAATACGATTTGGTATTGAATATGAATTCTGGTGATAGAGGCGCTATATTGGGATTTTTGAGCGGCGCAAGGATAAGGGTTTCTCTTGATCCTCGTAAAAAAGGAATGATAGGAAAGAGTGGGCTTTCGACCCACCTCATTAGCTACCCTTTAAAACCGCGTCATGCAGTGGAACGTCATCTTGATTTCTTGCGGCATGTAGGAATACACCCTGATGTTTCACAACGACAGCTTTGTCTTAATCCAGGTGAGGAATCACGAAAAAGTCTCTATAGCAAATTAAAGGATTATAAAATTGATGTATCAAGTTTTTCACCCGTTATTATTTCTCCAACAACTCGATGGCGTTTTAAATCATGGAGAACCGATGGTTTTGTTGACTTAATAAAATATCTCAATAACAATTTTGGGCTCCCAATAGTACTTGTAGGAGGTAATGAGCCTTTGGATTTGGAAATTTCAAAAGAAATCGCAAAAAATAGCAGGATTAAACCGTTAGACTTAACGGGAAAAACATCACTTTTAGAATTGGCAGCTTTATTGGAAAAGACAAAATTGTTTGTAGGAGTGGATTCTGCTCCAATGCATATGGCCTCAGCTCTAAAAGTACCAACTGTTGGAATTTTTGGTCCAACAAACATTGCCGAGTGGTCATCGTGGGACAATGGAGAAGGTTATTGCAAAACCGTGGCGATGGAAGAATTTTCCTGCCTTCCTTGTGACCGAACAGGATGCGGAAACAGCAAAGTGAGCGACTGTCTGGTGCAATTGCCTGTTGAAAGAGTTATTGAAGCAATTAATGAAGTATTTCAGCATTAAGGCACTTCTATGAAAATAGTTTTTACACAATTCACACCACCTTTCGAACACGGAATGACTGAAACGGAATATTTAAGATACGATGACTGGTTTTCAAAATTACGCAGAGCGTTTGCAAAAAATGAAAATGTGTTTTTTATTTCCCTGACAAAGAAGAAAGAGCTAATAACGGTCAAACACGAAGGATATACCGCATTATTTTTCCCTGTCAAAAATCCGGATCAACGCCAAAGCAACTGCCGTTTGTGGTATGAAAACGATGGTTTATGCCGCTGGTTGATAAACGAATCGCCTGATGTAATACATATTATAGGCAGCGGTTCTCAAATGGCACTAAATATACTGAAGAATGTACGCGAACCTTTGTCATTCCTGTGGGAAAGAAATGTTGTTAATAAAAATACACTTATGTGGGAAGAGCTTGATTTATGTGACTATTATGTTCATCCGACTTTAGATTCAATTAAGCGAGCTATGGCCCGTGTACCAAAAGAGAAATTGCTGAAAGTTCCCCTGGGTGCTGATACAGATTTCTTTAAACCTGTTGAATTAGAAAAACAGTTCGATATAGTTTCTGTTGGAGTTTTAACTCCCCGCAAACAAATTGATAAAGTTCAAAAAGTTGTCTATAAGAGAGGACTTCGTTGGATACATTCGGGTGGTTATGTTAAAGGGCCGCCTTATACAAAAGCAGAGGATTTATTTTTTTTTCGTAAATTGAGAAAGTTGTTTTCTAAATACCCTCAAAAAAAATCTTATTCAGGTAATATTTGTTCCGGCAGGTTTTCTCATCAACAAATGCCATTAATTTATAATAGATCCAGAATTATGGTACATCCAGCATTATTCGAAGGAGCTGCCAGAGCTGTTCAGGAAGCTTTGTGCTGTGAATTGCCAGTTGTCGTTTCAAAAAAAGCAGTCCCTTGGGTAGAACCAGAGTTCGGAATTGCTATAGATGAATTATCTCAATTAGATGAAGCAGTTAGAAGTTTGCTATCGGATAATAATAAAATAAAAAAAATGGGGAAGAATGGCCGTGACTGGCTCATGGCAAATCATAGTTTTTCTCACCTTTATGATGTAGTTGCAGGATTTAACCAAATGGAAAAGCCTGAAAAAAAAATGTCCGAGGACTTGAAACTATAGACTAAAAAGAGGAAAATACTTTTTCCTTTATAGGGTTATCAGATAAAAAATGTCTAAAAAAGCTTTAATAACTGGAATTACGGGACAGGATGGAAGTTATCTGGCCGAGCTTCTATTAGAAAAAGGATATGAGGTCTACGGTCTGGTAAGAAGAGTAGCCTTAGAGGATGAATATCACAGGATGAGCAGGATCCTTCATATAAAGGATAAGATTCATTTAACCCCTGGATCATTAGAAAGCCATGCCAGTGTCTATAAATCCATAAAAGCAATACAACCCGATGAGATATATCATTTAGCAGCCCAAAGTTATGTGGGTTACAGCTTTGAGGACGAATTTTCAACGTTAAATACTAATATTAACGGCACTCATTATATCCTTTCCGCTTTTAGAGATTTAGTTCCTGATGCTCGGCTTTATTTTGCAAGTTCCAGTGAAATGTTTGGAAAAGTCAGAGAAGTTCCGCAAACTGAAGATACGCCGTTTCATCCAAGATCAGCTTATGGTATATCCAAAGTTGCAGGTTTTGATTTAACCAGAAATTATCGGGAGGCCTACGGGTTGTATGCGTGCAGTGGCATCCTCTATAATCACGAATCACCAAGAAGAGGTTTTGAGTTTGTTACAAGAAAAATATCTTCCCATGTCGCAATGATTAAACGAGGACTAACAGATAAATTATTACTGGGAAACCTTGACGCAAAAAGGGATTGGGGTCATGCCAGGGAGTACGTAAAAGCGATGTGGAAAATGCTCCAGCAAAATGAACCGGATGATTTTGTTATTTGTTCCGGGGAAAACCATTCGGTAAAGGAGTTTTGTGAAAAGGCATTTGCCGTTGCAGGTTTGGATTACAGAGAGCATGTGAAAATGAGTGAAAAGTTCTTGAGGCCTGCGGAGGTTGATACCCTCCTTGGGGATAGCTCAAAAGCAAAGAAAAAGCTGGGCTGGGAATATAACTTGTCTTTTGATGAGCTTGTTCGTGAAATGGTAGAATCTGACTTACATTCGATGAGTAAAAATCGTACAAATTAAATAGATGGGCAGTATTTTTGATAACATAGGTTTTCTTGCTAAAAAAAGATAATGCTTTTTTATTTTCTTTACTAAACGTCTTAAGGAGTATTTTTTTCAGCCTACCCGCTCTCCTAATATATTTTTTAATTAGGAAACTATGAGAGCAGGATTTTTTCTACTTGTGGTTATATCGTATAAAGATAAAGGCCTTACAATATTCGATTCATTTTTCTGATCGATGAAATTTCCACGAATCAAATATTTCTTCAAAAAACTTTTCATACTTTTTTGCAATAAGTTTTGGATCATTGCGTTTTCTGAATAATTTGTATCCAAGTTGCCCCATTGACCTTCTCTTATTATCATTTGTTGTCAAATCATCAGCCAGTTCTATCATTTTATTTACATCATTTAAAGGCGCTAAAAGACCACCTTCACCTATTACCTCCGGCATAGCTGAATCATCATAACTTATAATAGGCACTTTTTGTGACATGGCTTCTAAAAAAACTATTCCATACGCTTCATTTGAGGTTGGGTATAAAAAAATATCGAAACATCTCATTAAACTCATTTTTTCATCTTCGCTCAAACTTCTATTTATTACAGTGATTCTTTTTCTACCAAACAAAAATATGTATTTTTTTTTCGTTTTAATTAGAAAATGGATATCTTCATTTTTATAGTGACGGGCAATCCTCATAAAATGAGTATTTTCCCGCCTGTCATTTCCTAATGATCCGATAATTAATTTGTTTTCAGGCAAGTTAAAATATTTTTTTGAATATTTAATATTATAATCGGAAACATCAAAAGGAGGGTCGATCTGAATAACGTTTCTCGCGTTGGACTGAAGGGATAAAACATATTTTGAAAGAACAATACTGCCTGAAACATCGTTTTTGTTTGCTACAGACCTGGGACACATTATCGTCTGCGTGACTGGAATTAATTTAGCCGCTTTAGTAATATATTCTTGAAGGCTACCACCTCCCGGACAGGCATGAAGTATATCTGGTTTAAACCTACTTATATAGTTTTCAATATTTGGATAGCCTATGTTGTCATAATAAACTGAATAATTAGATTCAAACTTTTCTGAAAGCCCCCCCTCCTTCATAGCAAGTATAGTAATTTTAAACCTTGAAGGATCTAAATATTTTGCCCAATGATGAACACTTATTTGTGAGCCTCCATAATCAAGTGCATGCGGGCAAATTAAAAGATGGATCATAATGAACTTATAATTTTTTTAGCGTCAGCAGAAGTTTTAATCATTTTCTTTTTCTCAGAAAACATTTTAGCTGATATTGATTTGTCTTCAGGAATACCATGGCCGAGGTGAAATTGCACAGCACGGTACCTTACCGACTTCATCCTGCATCCAACTGCCTGCAGTCTCATAGAAATATCGGTATCTTCTCCCCCTCCCCTGCTTTCATATTCCTCGTCAAATCCTCTGACCGAAAGCAGGTCAGACTTATGAATAGAAAAATTACACCCCATTAAATTAAAAAAACTGTTTTTTCTAAAATAATATAAAGGTCTTAACGCTTCTTCAAAGTATTTAATATTTCCGTACAGAAGTTGATAGGTTCCCCAAAAGGAAATTCCATCAAATAAGCCTTTTTGTACCATTTCAGAAGTTATTATTTCCGCAACTTCTTTTTTTATCAGTACACGCCTGCCTCCCAGGAAGGCTCCTTTTTCATGATAGCGCCAGTGTTCACGAAGAAAGTCTTTACTCAGGATGCAATCCGCATCTATAAAAACGATATAGTTAGATTTTGAATGCTGAATAGATTTGTTCAATATCCTACACTTTCGAAAACCTTTATTGTCCTGCCATAAATGTTTAACAGGGTAATCCGCACTATAAGATTTAAGCCAATCTCCAATTTCGGATTCAGACCCATCATCCGCAATAATCACTTCAAAATTTTTAAAAGTTTGCCTTTGCAGAGATAATAAGCAAAGCTGCAAATAAAATAAATGATTATATGTTCCTATAATAACAGTTATTTCTGTCATTTTTGTACTGCTCAATCTTCGATATAGAACTTAAATGGTAGCGATATAATATTCTCAAATTTATTATTTAGATAAATAAAAGCAACACATATCGCCCGTTTTATTCTTATTTAATTCTTTAGATCTTTTCTTCCACTTATATAATTGTAACTTGCTAAATATTTTCGTGCCATTTTTTTTCAGATAAAGTTTATGGTCTTGTATAAGAATCCCCCGTTCACACAATTCACTTCCAAAAAATTGAAATCCTAAAGAGTCATAGATTATTTTTTTAATTTTTAGCCCATTACTTGTTGCTAAAATATTAATGCTATTTTCAGAATGCAAAAATAAATGTCTTGGCGCATCTAATTGCACCCAATTCATCCTATATTGTTTCCACGCAAAGGAATTAGACACAGGAATTCGAATCAATCCCATACCCCCTTTTTTTAGAAGCCTGCTAATATGCTGAAACGTTTTAAATTGATCTGGAATATGTTCTAAAGAATGATGCATCATGATGAAATCATAAAAAGCATCTTTATTAAGGTCATTCAAAGTCGCTTTTGAAATTTTTAATCCATTTTCGTAATTTATGTTTCTTTGTATAAAAGGATCAATTCCTGAGACATTTACAAATCCTTCTTTCATTATTCTTATTAAAAGAGATCCGTTTCCAGAGCCTATATCAAGTATATTAGATTTAAAAGTTACGTTAGCCAGCCGAAACCACTCATGATGCTTGGGAAAGGAAATAATATTATGAAAAAGTTTTGAAACAGATTCTCTAGAAATTCCTACAGAAGCTATTTTATTTCTAAAAAATTTTTTAAAAAAAGGATCAAGCAATTTTCGTTTTGAAACTTCTTGGAAAGAATAATAATTTTTTGGATAATAATCGGAGATATTATCTGGAATATTTTCAATTTGCAGACAACCACAATTGATACATTGAAAATATCTAAATATATCTTTTGTTTTATATCTCATGTCTTTAACTTTCCATATGGGATGGCGCAAGCAGGAATTGCAAATTTTACAATTGTTTTTTCTGTACATTTATGGATAGTTGTTTCTAAGATGATTTATCTTTATTTGCTATTTGATCTATAACAAATAAATTTTTTTTTATCCCATTATTGCGATCGTATTTTAGCGCTATTGCTATTCTTCGATGCCATTCTTCATCGAATTTCCCTGATACTTTCAATTCTTTTTCACACATAGCTGTTTCTTCTATTATTTCTGCAAGCTTAACAGGGTTAGCCGGAACGTCAATTACCCTTCCAATTTTTTCCTGTTCGATGACAGATGAAACCCCAGCGCCTCTACCTACTATAACAGGCAATCCGCAGGCTAATGCCTCAATAGCGGCAATGCCAAAAGTTTCAAAAAGAGATGGCATTATGAAGATATCTGCAGCGGCATAAAAACTCTCAATGTCTTTCACGCCTCCGAGAAAGTGAACATTTTTTTCAAGCCCCACTTTTTGACAGAGCTCTAAATGTTTTTTCGTTCCTGCTCTGTCTTTTCCAAGAACAACCAATTCAGCTTTTAATCCTTTATTCCTTAATATTGACAATGAAACAATGGTGCTGTTAAGCCCCTTTATTCTAAAACCGGATCCTACATGCAAAAGCAGTAATGTATTATTTTCAATGCCTAATTTATTTCTCTGCTCTCTTCTACGGATTTGAATTTTGGAGTTATCAAAACGTGCTAAATCCACTACCGGAGGAATAACAATAAAACGACCTTCTTCAATTGGATAATATTTACGAATTTGATGAGCGGCAGTATCAGAAAGAACGATAGCTTTTCCATCTAATTTTTGTATTCGAGAAAAAATAAATCTTTCTATTTTATTGATAACAATATGGAGTGGATTTATGGCTATGGAAATTAAACCCAATATATTTTCGTGTTGTTTTCTAAAATTTATCCACTCTTTGTGGCAAGCATTACCAGCGCGGTAAATATCCATTACAAGGGTTCTATCGAATGCTATAATTACGTCAAAATTGTTTTTCTCACGATTCAAACAATGTCTGGAAAACAAAGCAAAGGAGAGGACTTTAAGCCAGGACATACCTTTAAACATTCGAACTTTTTGAAACTTAATGCCGGTACGCAAAGTTCCAACCCACTCGTTAGCAAATACAGTAACATTATCTCCGCGATCCGCCAATGCGCCAGCCAAAAGAGCTGCCTGACGTTCATATCCACCAAAAGGGTTATATTTCATTAAAATGATAGCTATATTCATAATAATTTATCCATCTCTGTCATTATTTTACTCTATTCCAGCAACACTGAACATTTTTTTTAATCTTTGCTTGTAAGTGTGATGTTTTATCGTTTTCAGGAATCCTTGCTCTGCTATCTCAGAAGCCTTTTCAGAATGTTGGAGAAAGTACGACAGCTTATCCTTGAGTTCTGATATGCTTGCGTAAAGTACTATTTCTTTTTCCGGTTCGTACATTTCAGGAATTTCCTCTTTGTAATCCGAGATTTGAAAAGCTCCGCATCCATTAGCTTCAAATACCCTCGGATTTATCCCGTAGTTCCATTGTCCAAACCATGTGTGAATGTTAAGAACAATTTTTGAACTGTTAAATATCTTTACCATTTCCTCAGGAGTAAATGCCCCATCTTCAATCACATTCTTTGAAAGAGGAGAGTTTTTATTTAATTTTTTTTTCCAGGGTCCAAATATAGAAATATTAAAATCCTTCGAGAGATCAAGAAGCATTTTCTCCCTCAGAGAACTCCAATCACCAGCAAAAGAAATTTCATACTCACAATTTGAGATATTTAACTTTCTGTGTACTTTGGGGAAACTTCCTACCGGCAAATAGAATATTTTTTTTATATTGGCATCATGATACGATTTTATGCTGCCTTTTGAATTGGTAAAGTAGTAATCATAAAAGCCTGCCTGCGCAATTGATCTTTTAATTTGAAAAGGATCGTTTAACCACCAGCAGATTGTTTTTATGCCTTTCCATTTTATCTGGTCGATCACTTCTTTTCTATGATCAAAGCCAAAAACAGTAATAAACAGATCCGGTTTTACCCTGCTGACTATTTGGATTAATTTTTTGTCACTATAGTTAAGAAACGAATTCTTTGAAAAGGCTTTTAATAACTTCGGATAAGCGCCGTGGACTCCATAGTTAAATACTGTTACTTCGCAGCCCATCTCTCCGAGAGTTTGAAAAATGTATTTGCTCATTGGTACGGTTTTAAGATGGCCGGGAATGGAAAGGAGAATTTTCATTTTTATTTCATGCATGCACAAGAAAACAGCTTTAACTTCTCAGCTTTTACATGGCAAACAAGTGAAAAGAGATTACTATTTTTTATAATAAAACAATCATGCCCCAAACAATAGTATTTGATTCTGTGAGCTGAAAAAAAACTCAAAGCCGCTGTCTTTAATATAAAGCAAGCCCAAACGTAAGTCTGGGATGAGTTTATTAATGACTAATTAGTGTCGATGTAATACTTTGACCTGCATCTGGATGGATTAAAACAGATCTCATCAAATGGGTTTTGGGGATCGCAGGAACACAGGCTGCTTTAATCATTGCCATGCTGAAACTACTGTAGCTTTCCCGCCATATTTTTGTACAGGTTTTCTATAGAAATTATCATTTTTTCCATAGAAAATTTCTCTACAACAAATTTTTGCCCATTATTCCCCATTTTTCGCATTAACTCTTTATTTTTAAGAAGCAATATTATTCTTTTAGCAAGCTCTCCAGAATCCTTGTTGGGCGAAAGGAGCCCTGTTTCGCCATCAGTAACAACTTCCTTTAAAGGTTTGATATCCGACGCAATAACCGGAACCCCCATTGCCATACCTTGAACAATGGATTGAGGTACCCCCTCATTGGCATATGAAGGATGCACAAGAATATCGAGAGAAGCCATAATTTCCGGGACATCTTCCCTGTGTCCGAGCATTAATATAGTTTCCGATAGTCCTTTTTCTTTAATCATTTTAGTTAAACTTTCTTTCCGAGGACCGTCTCCAACAATTAAAAACCTTACATTAGAAAATTTCTTTAAAACAGTGACAATCGCTTCAATAAAGAAATTGTGGCCTTTCCAGCTTCTCAGCACAGAAACCATTCCTACAATAGGTGTTTTCTCTGTCAGAGAAAGTTCCTTTCGTATTTTTTTTTTCGATTTTGATGGATCGAATAATTTAAGATCCACTCCTGTTGGTATAGACATGATTTTCCCAGGGGATACACGGTTTCTTTCGATAAGTTGTTCTCTAATTGCTTCCCCGGTAGTAATGATTTTGTGAGGTAGTAATTTATATATAACCGAGCCAAAAATATTTATCGCGACAGGAGTGGAAAGATGCCTCGTTCTGATAATGAATGGTTTGTCATTAGACAATCTTGCGGCAAAGCTTGCTACCCAACTATCCTTTGAGCTATGGGTATTGATAAAGTCCGGCCTTTTAAGACGAATCAGCTTTAAAATTTTAAAACATGTCGCAGGATAATCTTTCCTTTTAAAAGACGCAGATATTACTTCAAATCCCCGATCAGAGGCCTTCTTCATGAGGGAGCTTTCGGCAGGGGTTATTATTATTATCCTGTGCCCTCTTTCTCGCATACAGATTGATTCATTCAGGATTCTTATTTCCTGACCGCCCCAGCCTAAAGAAGCCTCAGTATGAAATATAGTCCACATATTGAATGTGTTATAATAATGTGATAAGTTTGGCAATGCAACTTATTTCATATTTTTACTTCATAGCATTGTTATTCCAAAAAAATCTTCTTTTAGGGAAATATTTTTTCACCGCAAAGACTCATAGTTCGCGAAAAAATACTTTCATTCGCAAGCTTCAACATAAGAATGAGAATTCTTTAACTATTTTCCGACCATAGTTAGTGGAATCGGTATAATCTGTGTTTTCCGTTTTTAAACCATTATTTTGAGAACATGAATAAGAAAATTCCAATTTCAGTTGCTATTGTTACAAAGAACGAAGAAGAGAATATTCAGGATGCTCTTGAAAGCGTCAGAGATTTTGAAGATGTCGTTGTAGTTGATTCTTTCAGTAATGACAGAACAGTGGAGATTTGTAAAAAATACACTGATAGAGTCTTTCAACATGAGTGGCAAGGTTATTCAACTCAGAAGCAGTTAGCCGTAGATCATGCTAAAAAAGACTGGATTATTATTCTTGATGCCGATGAGAGAGTTACTCCGGAATTAAAATCTGAGATCATCGAAAAAATAAATAATAATTCCTTTGATGGTTTTTACATACCAAGAAGAAATTTTTTTCTGGGCAAATGGATTAAACACAGCGGTTGGTGGCCTGATTATACTTTGAGACTTTTTAAAAAAGATTCATCTTATGTAGAACTTCGGGAAGTCCATGAAAAGGTTATTGTAAATGGATCCGTTGGATACATGAAAAAACCTATAGAGCATTTCACTTACAAATCAATCTCAAATTATTTAGAAAAAATGGAAAACTACTCATCTCTTTCAGCAAAAGAACTTTCTAATAAAAAAGTTTCATTTTTAACGTTCTGGATGTGGATAAATCCTTTTTTAGTTTTTGTAAAGATGTTTTTTTTAAGGCAAGGCTTCAGGGACGGTATTCACGGCTTTGTGCTGTCAGTGCTTTATAGCTTGTATACTTTTCTTAAATATACAAAGGTTTGGGAAAACAGGCACAATAATAATTTTCATCCCATTACTGAGATATCGAATAAAATATCCATAATAATAATTTCTCATAATTCAGGGAAAATATTAGAAAAATGTTTAGAAAAATTAGCGTCAAACGATAAAATCACGCATCCCGACAACGCTGAGTGGATACTTGTGGATAATGCTTCTACTGATGGCGCTTTAGAAGTGACGGTTGAAAAATATCCAAAGATTAAAACAATTAGAAATTCAGAAAATAAAGGTTTTGCTTTTGCTGCCAACCAGGGTTTTAAAGCGTCAAAAAACAAATATCTGCTGTATATAAATACAGATGTGGAAGTTATAAATACAGCTGTATCGAGTTTAGTGGAGGTATTAGATAAAGAACAAAAAGCAGCGGTTGTGGGTCCACGGCTTTATCAGCAAAGTTTGAGTATACAAAAATCCGTTTGTCCGCAGCCTACTATAGGACATGAATTATTAAAACCTTTTTTTAAATTAAAAGCCGATATAAGAGAGATGTTTTACAAAGATGATAAATCCTACAGTGTTCCATCCATTAGAGGCGCTTGTTTTTTAATTCGGAAAGAAGCTTTGGAGTTAGTTGGCGGGTTTGATGATAATTATTTTTTTTATTTAGAGGAAACTGATCTGTTTTATCGCCTTCGAAAAAATGGTTGGAAAGTCCTGTACCTGCCCCGCTCAGGAGTTATTCATTATAGCGGTATGGGATCGGAAACAATCCCTTTTGACCGAAAGAAAATGTACCGCGAATCATTGATGAAATATTTTAAAAAAAACAGACCGGAATGGGAAACTCTTTTTCTAGAAAAATACTGGCGTTTTTTGGGCAAGAACGTATAGTTCCTCTCAGAAGGAGGTGATATTATGCCGACATGGGCTTTGGTATGGCTTATCTTGTTAACTGGGTTGCTGTTTTTCCATATTTATATGGATATTAGGGAAATTGGTGTTCTTAAAAAAGAAATTGAAGAGATAAAGACAAAATAGTCTTGCGGTTTTTTTTAATTTCCCTTTTCTTCACAGTTATTCAACTGTGGGCGATTCTGCGAAGCAAAATCTGTGTTCTATTTTCTTGAACGCAAACGCTTGACTTATGTTTCAATTCTTATAGCTTTTTAATTTGATTTCATTTACCGAACCAAATTCATTTAGCGGAGCTTCAAACTTTTCCTTATTTCCAACAACAAGAATAACTGTTTGATCCGGTTTAAGGTATTTTCTCGCCACTCGAAGAATATCTTCTTTGGTTACTCTTCTGATATTATCCAGGTAAGTCTTTAAATAATCTGTCGACAAACCATAATACTCAAAGGTAAGAAATCGATTTACTATCCGGGCAGTGGAGGTAAATTTAAAAACAAAAGAATTAATAATATATTCTTTCGCGTTATTTAATTCCTCATCCTTAACAGGATTTTCTCGCATCTCTCTTATGATATCTTCCATTCGCCTGATAACAGTAACTGTAGATTGTAATTTAGTGCCTGACCCTGACGCAAAGACGCCTATATCCCGCATACCTAATTGAAAGTAGCTCCAGACAGAATAGGCGAGTCCCCTGTCATTTCTGATATCCTGCATCATTCTGGATTGAAAACTACCTCCACCCAATATATAATTCATTAGTATTACGGCATAATGATCCGGGTTTCTATAATCAAGCCCCATATGCCCCAGGCGGATGACCGATTGTTTAACGTCTTTATAGACATAATTGACTGACCTGCTAAGGTCTTTTTTTACCGCTGGCACTTCAGGAAAATCAATTTCCTTCCTTTGCCAGTCCTTAAAAACTGATCGGATTTTATCCAGTATTTCGTCTTTTTTAAAATCACCGGAAATACCGAGCATGACGTTATTTGGATGATAATATTTTTTATGGAACTCTATCATACCTTCCCTTGTTATTCTCGAAACTGATTCAATAGTTGTTTTGCGGCCATAAGGATGATCCCGGTACAATAACCTTTTGAATTCTCTACGAGCCACATGGCCGGGATTGTCATTTTCTCTTCTGATCGCCTCAATTGCCTGATGCTTTGCAATATCAATTTTCCCCTGGTCAAAAACCGGATGCATCAGAACATCGGAAAAAATCTTCAAGCCCTCTTCAATATCTTTTGTCATAACAGAAAGGCTTGCGGATCCGGAGTCAGAGCCTATGGAAGTTTCTACAGAGCCCGCGATAAATTCCAGTTTTTCGTCCATCTCTTCCCAGGTCATTGATTTGGTCCCTCCTGCTCTCATTACAGAACCAGTCATGGAGGCTAATCCAGTCTTCTTTTCTTCTTCATAAATGGCACCGGTTTTTATAACAGCGTGAACAGTGAAAAGGGGAAGCTCATGATCTTCCAGGGTATAAATTACCATCCCGTTTTTCAGCGTTGTTTTTTCCGGGACCGGTGGGTTTATATTAATTGGTTTATAGGTAAGCTCAGATGGATGAATTCGCTCAAATGAGTATGCATAAGAACAAAAAAGTATTGTTACAAAAAAAACACAAACTGTTTTTAAAAATTTCACTTTTTTCATGTTTTATTAAAAGTAAATTTATAATTGGGGTGGCATGAACAAACTTTTTTGTCGATGCCACACGCTGATCATTGTTTTTTAATATAAGCTACTGTTTGATTTTTTTTAGTAAGATATTTTTGAGCGGTTTTCATAATATCTTCCGCTGTAATTTTTTTAATTTTATCAACATGGGTTATGAAATATTTCCAGTCTCCGGCAATTGCTTCATAATAAATTAGTTTTGACGCCATCCCTGAATTGGATTTAAGTCCCCGGACCAAGCCGGCTTCCATCTGATTGATAACTTTTTGAAGTTCTTCCCTGGTGACCGGTTGCGTCTTCAATTTTTCAATCTCTTCTTCAATGGCCTGTTCAAGTTCCTCAACAGTATGAGGGTGTCTTGGTGTTCCTGAGAAAACGAACAAATTTTTATATCGAGAGCCGGGGGCGGAGTATGTGCCGATATCTACCGCAATTTGCTTTTTTAAAATTATGCTCTTGTACAGTCGAGATGTCCTCCCGCTGCTAAGGATACTGTCTATGACATCAAAAACATAATCGTCGTGATCCGGCAAGGTTGGTTTGTGGTATCCCATAAGTAACTGCGGTTCCGCGTCATGAACCAGCTCTATCCTTCTTTTTCCAGCTTGTTCAGGTTCAACAGTTAAAACAGGGGGGGGCTTTGGTTGTGAAGGAATGTCGCCAAAATATTTTTCTATCAGTTTAATAACTTCATCGGGATTTATATCACCGACGATACCAATGATTGCATTGTTGGGCGAGTAATAAGTCTTCAAAAATTTTTTTGTTTCTGCTTTTGAAAGGTTCCTAATGTCCGACGGCCATCCTATAATCGGTACTCCATAAGGATGCGCTGTAAACGAGGCGGATATAAACTGCTCATAAAGCTTCCCTCCCGCGGAGTTTTCTATACGCATCCTCCTTTCCTCCATAACCACATCACGTTCAGCGTAAAATTCTCTTAATACCGGATCTCTCATTCTGTCCGACTCAATTGCAGCCCAGAGTTCCAGCTTATTCGCCGGAAGGTGGATCATATATGTTGTCCCATCGTTGCCGGTCCCGGCGTTATGCCCTACCCCGCCGTTTTTAGCGTAAAGTTGAGAAAATTCATCCGGGATCACAAATGGTTTATGTTTGGCCTGCAATTCCTTTAATTTACTTTTCAATTCTCCGGCTTTGGCTTTATCCATTCTAACGCCTTTTCGATTTTCAGCATCCAGGGCAGCGGCAACTTTGTCAATTTCATCCAGGATTGGTTTTTCTTTTCCGTAATCTACCGTACCAAGAGTTTTAGTTCCCTTGAAGAGCATATGTTCCAGCATGTGGGCGATACCGGTATTTCCTGTTACTTCATCGACAGATCCTACGTTCATTCTAATAAAGGCTGTTACAGTGGCGGCCTGGTGTCTCTCCATCATTAGAACTTTAAGACCGTTTTTAAAAGTATGCTCAATCACCCGTTCCTCAAGGTTCAAAGATGCCGAAAAAGAACAGACGGGTATAAAAATAAGCAACGCAATAAGGCAAGTTATATTTCTGAATTTATTCTGCATAATTAAATTTTATATTATGAGATACAGAAGTGTCAACGGTATTAGTTATATAGAGTGTATCGACCATATCGATGTAAGAAGCAGTGGTATACTCATTGCCACCTGAAAATCGATATAACCCTGTTTATCCTACTTATTTTGTCAAGAATATTGCAGATCAGGTTTTTTTGAATGATGGTCCGTATTCTGTTGAAAAGTGAAAGCAGACCGGAAAATAGATTCCTCATCAAAATGTTTAGCCATAATCTGCATTCCAATAGGCAAACCGTTGCGAGTAAAACCACAAGGGATAGAAATAGAAGGAATCCCACTCAAGTTGGCTGAAATCGTAAATATGTCCGACAGGTACATCTGAAGAGGATCTTCTACCTTTTCACCAAGCTTAAAAGCTGGATAAGGAGTAGTGGGTGTAATGATTACATCGCATTCGTTGAAGGCCTCATCGAAATCTTTTTTGATTAATGTTCTTACTTTTTGTGCTTTTAAATAATAAGCGTCATAATACCCTGCGCTTAAAACATAGGTTCCAAGCATGATTCTCCTTTTTACTTCTTCTCCGAAACCTTCATTCCTGGTATTTCGATACATTTCCATGAGACCTTTTCCTGAATCAGCTCTATACCCGTATTTAATCCCATCATATCTGGCTAAATTAGAACTCGCCTCTGCCGAGGCTAAAATATAATAGGTCGCAACGGCATATTCAGTATGAGGGAGCGATATATCGATACATTCCGCCCCTGAGTTTTTGTAAACCTTAATTGCTTCTTTAATATTGCTTTCTACTTCCTGGTTAAGTCCTTCAATAAAAAATTCTTTAGGGATACCTATCTTCATCCCTTTAACATTAGTAACAAGTGATTTTGTAAAATCCGGGACAGGAGTGTCCGCCGAAGTAGAATCAAATTGATCTTTGCCACAAATAATATTCATTAATATCGCCGAGTCTTTTACATCTTTTGTCATCGGGCCTATTTGATCGAGAGATGAGGCAAAGGCCACCAGACCAAAACGAGAAACACGACCATATGTTGGTTTTAATCCAACAATCCCGCAGAAGCTCGCTGGCTGCCGTATGGAACCTCCTGTATCAGAGCCCAAAGAAGCCACACATAAATCCGCTGCTGCCGCTGCTGCCGAGCCTCCACTGGACCCTCCCGAAACAGTTTCTAAATTCCATGGATTATGGGTAGGACCAAAGTAAGAATTTTCATTGGAAGAACCCATAGCAAATTCGTCCATGTTTAGTTTTCCAAGAATTATTGCTCCATTTTTCTGTAACTTTGTAATAACCGTGGCATTATAAGAAGAGACAAAATTCTGAAGCATCTTTGATCCACACGTAGTTTTCACTCCCTCAATGCAAATTAGATCTTTGATCGCAAGGGGAATTCCCAAAAGTGGAGGTTGGTCCCCACCTTTTTTAAAGTTCTTGTCCGCTTCTACTGCCTGTTTCATAGCAGAATCTTCCGTTAGCGTTACATAGGAATTTATGTTTTTATCAAGAGTTTTAATCCTATCAAGAAAAGATTTTGTCACATCCACGGAAGTAACCTCCCGATTTTTTAATAAGCCTTGGAGTTCATGAATTGTAAGTTTGAATAATTCCATTTTTTATGATGGAAACCAGAAATTACACTAATTTCACGAAAAAAACAATTTGTGTAATTAGAGAAATTATTGATTCCAAAAGGTTTTCACTCAATTATTTTTGGAACTTGATAATGGCGTTTATCAAATTGTGGGGCATTTTGAAAAGAAATTTCTTTATCAAAAATTTTTTTTACCAGGTCTTCTTTAAAAACATTCTGAAGAGGAAGCGCATGTGAAGTCGGCTTTATATCTGTAGTATCAAGTTCATTCAGTTTTTCAACATAATCTAGAATTTTTTTTAGCTGGGTCGTAATATTTTTTTTTGTTTCATCGTTAAAATTTAGATTAGCTAACGATGAAACATCTTCAACATCTTTTTCAGTTATTTCCATATAAAATCACCTTCGTCTTAGTCTTCAGCGGACAAATCAATTGACGGGTTTTATTGTTGAAAGTTTTATTAATTTCTTAACCGTTATCCCTATATACAGCCAACTGACTTCATTTTTATTTTTCCTTTTTACTATCCGTAGAAGCTTTTTTTGTGGTTTTCTTCTTTGCAGTTGTTTTAGGCTTTTTTTCTTCTTTTACCTTTGGCACCGCTTTCTTTTTAGGCACAGTTTTTTTTGCTTCCGTGGGCTTCTTGGCTTTACTTTCCTTTATTTTAACGTCTTTAGCTTCTTTTTCTTTTATTTTTTTCTTTGCTATTTCCGTAGCTTTTTTTTCTTTTGCAGCTTTTTTCTTTTCCGCGTCTTCTTTCTTTTTCTCAGCTTTTTTCTTTTCCTCCTCTTTCTTTCTTTTTTCCTCCTCTTCCTGGGCCTTTTTTCTTCCTTCCTGAATCTGCTTGAGTTTAGCGATTTCCTCAGCTTTTCTTGCCTTCTCCGCTTTATTTCTTTCTTCCGTTTTCTTTTCTTTTTCCGTTCTTTTTACTTTGTTTGCTTCTTCTTTTTCTTTTCGTTTAGCTTCCTTGTCAGTAATGATAAGACGTAACTTCAATTTTCTTTGCAGCCTTTTCAACCTCTTTCTTTTTACTTTCAGCTCTTTATCTACATCAGGTTTTTCTGAACTTTTAATCGATTCTGAAATTTGATCTTTTAAAGATCCAATCTTTTTCTTTAATTTTTCAACAACTGGCATTTTACCTCCTCTTAAAAATATCAAGCAACATCCTCCCGATGCAGAGCGTCGGGGAATGAAATCCACTGTGTGGAATTATATATCCATAAATAGAACTTGGTATAGTACCAAAAGTGTAGAAGCAAAACAAGCACAATGTCCTGTTCAAAAATTAACGTTGCTGTCTCATTATTAGTTTTGTATAATTGGAATTCCCTTCAATAAAGCTGAGTTAAAAGCCCCGGGACAGGATAATGCCTGGCTTCATAGCTCTGCAAGACAACGGGGAACGCACTCGCTAAACAATTTCACTAATTAAACTTAACTTACGGCACCGTAGCCAAGTGGTAAGGCCGAGGTCTGCAAAACCTCTATCCCCGGTTCGAATCCGGGCGGTGCCTCCAACTTCTTTCTACAGTTTTAAAATGCTTAACCCTCGGCAATACCCTTAAAACTAGTGCCAAACTCGTACCACAAAGATCCCAATACAACCTTTTCATAAAAGAGAAATCTTTAGAAGAAATACTACCTCCATTTGTAATAATTCCCCGCTTTATTATTTTTAAAGAACCTCTGTAGCTCTTTTAAAAGTTGCTACAATGTCCGTGAGCGTGTCTGTGGGTCGTCTCTTTTATCTACCCTTACAACTGCATTACCCATGTCCCATGGACAACTCTCCTATCTATCCGTATAGGATTGAGAGAAGACCGAAAGATAACCAGGATTAAATAATCAACATTGTCAGGGATGTACTGCATTCTTTCTGCCGTTTTTAAGGGGCAAAACGGCAGGGCAATCTTTAATATTAGCGATGGCAGCAAGTAGAATACCCCGAGTAGACCCTAATCAGTTTAAGCCTAAAGGTGGGGGCGAGTTAGATAATGTATTAGAGCCTTCCCGACTCAGTTCGGCAGAAAAACAAGGAAATTCTTTAAAAAAGATTGCTACCTTTAAACCAGTCAATTTGAAAAGTCTATCGTCGGGTATCCAAAAATCTTCTGCTGTTAGAAAACAGGCAGCTGCACTAAGGACTGCGGCGAATAATCTGGTAGTTAATAAAGTACAAACAATAAGAGAACAAAATCCCTTTACTAATATTGTTGAAAAACAGGCAGGCAAAAGACTTAACATTTCAACTTAATCTATTTTAACCAGCTCGTCTGTCAGCACATTTTACTTCTAACACCCTTCCCCCACCAACCCTGAATATGCTATTATTACTATTTAAATCTAATGGGAGCAGAAACCATGAAGCTAATGAATAGAGCTTTAAACTTAAAAATATTTATTATTGCTATATCTGTTGCTTTTTCCGGTTGTGCTGGAATTTCTTTACCCACTTGGTTGACGCCTTCGGATGATGCCAAAGAAGAACAAGCTCAGAAAGATACCGAAGAATTGGATAAAAATATATTTTCATTTTCTTTACCCGCTTGGTTGACACCTTGGGATGATAACGAGGGAGAACCATCTCGGACAGATACTGCAGAATCAGATAAAACTATAATTGAGGAATTTGAAAAGCAATCCTATGAAAACGGGAAATTAAAATTAGAGCCAAGCTTGAAAAACGGCAAGAGGGAAGCAATTGAAAAGTACAACTATGAAAATTGCAAATGTATTACACAAGAATATGTTTGGAAATCAAACAAATGGCAATTACTGCCGCCTTAATCCAAAGTAAAAATACAAAGAACTTCTTTGCACTGACCTCCCCCTATGTTTGTACAACCGTCATTCTAATTCCCCCACCAACCCTGGATATGCTATCATTACCCATTAATTGTCATAGGAACAGAAACTCTGTTTCTCTTTTAGTAAATTATTTTGTATGGTGGGAACAACTGTGGCACTAATAAACTGGGCAGATTATTACAGCGTTAAAGTTAAAGAAATGGATGAGCAACACAAAAAGTTAATACAACTTATTAATGACTTCTATAACGCATATCAATCAGGCACGACAGAGGAAGTGCCTGCTTTGATGGAAGGAGTTATAAAGTACACAAAAGTTCACTTTAGCAGGGAAGAAAAATTAATAAAGCAGCATGGCTTTCCTGAATACGATTCGCATAAAGCCGAACATGATGATTTTGCTAAGAAAGCTATAGCTATGAATCAGAAATATATTAGCGGAGATAAAAGTATAGCTGGAGAAATGGCTGTAGTATTGAGTAATTGGTTAACAAATCACATAGTGATAAACGATAAAAAGTATGGCGTGTATCTAAATAGTAAGGGCGTAACTTAATTAACTTGAATAGAGTAATATCATTAGCCTAATTCAAAGTTTAATCTACCTAATGCCCCAGGGAAATCAGTTTTTCCCAGCGTTCCAACCGTGCCAGAACATTATTAAACACGTTCTGTAAATCAGATTTAACGACAGGTTTGGGAAGAAAATCAGTGGCTCCGTGACGGAAACATGAAACACAATTCGAAACAGTAGTACCAGTGGACATCACAACCACCTGCACACCCTTCTTTAATGACAAAATTTCCTGCAAAAGCTCTAACCCATCCATTTTGGGCATATTAACATCCGTTATTACAAGGGGGATATTTTTCCCTTTTAGAATATTTAGACATTCTACAGGGTCTTCCACTTCAATCACTTTCCAATCTGTTATTTTTTGTATTTGTGAGGCTAAAACCTTACGTTGAAGAGGGCTATCATCCACTATTATAACAGCTGGCTCAAAAAATTTCATGCTTATAGTACCCCTCCTTTAGCCATCAACTTTTTCTTGGTTCCATAGGAAAATTGAAACTCAGGCTCGATTTCTTAAGATAATTTTAATCCCTTGATTGCCTGAGGTCAAGAATTAAAAAAAAGTTTTCAGAATAAAGAAAAGAGGGTCGTGAGAACGTGTAATACAGCCCTTCCCTCACCAATACTGAACATACTTTCAGCAAGCATTAATACTTGTTGGAGCAGAAACTATGACGTTGTTCCATTATTCTGTTTGCTACACCTACCGCTTCGACTTCTGCTGCAATAACAAATTCCCACATAAAAAAAGGGCTACAGGTGGCTTATGCCTGTAACTCTGTTAAAGGAAAATGGACTATTTAGGTGCAGAGAAGGTCATGCCGGGATTTTGAGATTATTTTACGTCTTTACACCAGTCTCTTGTTTATTTTTTAAAGGCTCGATGAGTTGCGAGAGTATTTTCCTATTTTCTTCGCTGAACTCAAGTTTTACACCATACCCTTCATCGACACTTCTTACAATTTGACACTCTGCGTGCAACGGTTTTTCAGCGCTGCTAATTTCAATAAGAACATTATGGTCATCCCAATTAATATTATGTTCCGTTTCAATAAAACATCCTTCCATTGAGACATCTTTTGTAACGCCTAATAAATTTTCGTGTAGATCATATATTTTAAGTTGGAGTTTATATTGTTCATGGATCCTTTTTTCACTCATACATTCTCCCTCTTAACAAATTCGTTGATAATGTCTGGTCAATTATTATCTTTAATATAATTCACTTCCACTTAACTCCCAAGAACCATTTTGACTTACCCCCCCCTAAATAGGTCAACCCCTAAATTTAGAATTCAGAGAAAAAGTACTTTTCAATTCGGTTCTTATGAGAAACATCCTGCTGATAGAAATTAATACCTTTTTATAGCTTTTGTCCGAAAGAGTAAAAAAAGAAATGAATTAATGAAAGAATAAATATTATATTTCTAAAACACTCTATATAAAGGCATAGTACATTTAAGTACTTCTTTTTTGTAGATGTAAGGATAATAAATCAATCAATTGCATGGAGGGAGATTAATCCCTAATCCAATCCCCAACTAAATCCCCAGATAAATGTCCATCTAAATAAAAAAAAGACTTGACATCCATTCAGCAATCGACTACCATTATATCGCAAATGATAATAACTATCATTATAGATTTATTGCCGATCTTTACATCATTATAATAAAGGAGAAAAACGAAATGGCTGCGGGACTGCTGATAACTTTTAGAGAAGGTTTGGAGGCATTTTTAGTTGTCGGGATTATTCTTACCTACCTGGGTCGCTGCAATCAGAAACAATATAACAAATGGGTCTATATGGGTGTGTTTTTGGGACTGCTCAGCGCCTTCGCCTTAGGATTTTTATTTCAAATATATTACAACGGTTTTGAAAGCAAATTAGGGGAACTTTATCTCAAAGTAGGAATAATGGGTTTCGCGGTTGTCGTCCTTACTTATATGGTTATCTGGATGAGCAAAAATGGCCGTAATATCAAAGGTGATGTTGAAAAGAACCTGGAACATGTTATATCGACCGGCAGTGTATTTGCTCTTGTTTTTATGAGTTTTCTTGCAATTTTGCGGGAAGGTTTTGAAACCGTGCTGTTTTTAGGCGCCCTTTTTGGCAATGAAATGAATGCTCCGGTTTTTTACGGTGGCGCACTGGGATTAGTCATCGCACTGGTACTGACCATTGCAATTTTTAAAGGCATGCGCAACATCCCCATCAAAACGTTCTTTAACATAACCGGCGGTCTTGTTACAATTATCGCAGCAGGATTGCTGGTAAATATGATCGGAATCCTGCAAGATCTTAACTTGCTCCCTGTCCTGAAGCCTGCCATATTTGATTTGAGTTGGTTCATGTTGGATTCAAGCGAAGTTGGGATATTTTTCAAGGCCCTCTTTGGATACACACACGCTCCCAGCCTTATTCAAGTGATCTCTTATTTGTCGTACTTTGCAGTCATTACGATGTTTTTCAGTTTCTGGGACAAACTGCTACTACGAAAAAGAGAGGTTGTACGTGCATAGGATTTTCCTGCCTGCCCTGGCGGTTTCTTTTCTGTTGATATCCTGGACCGGGACCGCTTTTGCCTACAGTTATGCTGAAGCAGAAGACCCGATGGTTAAGCTTTTTAAGACCGCCATTGCGGCTGCAACTGATGGTAACTGGAATGAAGTAACCGGCCTGGCAAAAAAAGGGATTGCGTTGCAGCAAAATCATATTTTCCCGGCTGACCATATAGCACCCCGTATTGAAAATACTGTCTCCGAAAAAGATATATCCAAAACTGCCGAGCACTTTGCCAACCTGGTATATTTGTCCATCCGCGAAAAACTGCATCAAAACAGGAAAGAAAATTTGAGCAATTATAAAAACTCGAAGGCCCGTTTACAACTCGCTTACAAAAGTTATCTCGATGTCCTGGACGGGAACGTTAAAAAACAGGATACTACCCGGAGTTCCACTATAATTGCTCAATTTAAAATCGCGCTGGATGGCCTCGGCAACCCCGGCCTGTTCGGAATCGGCAAAAAGTCACCGGACACAGCCAAATACGATCAGGCTGTTAAAGCAATTGAAGATCACATTGCTAAAACCTTTCCGGGTTTTAGCAGGTAGGAGCATATCCGTTTATTATTAACCCATTTTTTATGAAGGAGGTAAGATGTTTTTTGAAAATAAATTGGTAATAAGAATCATTTTCATTGTAGTTTTTATGACGGCTTTAGCATCAACCAGCGACGTTCTTGCTAAAGACAAAGGGGGATTTGATATAGGCGCGACTTCTTTATCGTCCGCAGCTCAAAAAGTCCAGTGGCATGGATATTATGATTTTGAATATTTTAACGCGGAAAAGAAAAATGATACTTTTGACATCCATAAAATTACTGTCTGGATGGGAATTCCAATTAACGACAAGGTTTTCATTTCTTCCGAAGTTGAGTACGAGCATTTTACGCGATTAAAAGGGGGCGGAACCTCTACCAGGTCAGGAGGCAACGGTGAGCTCAAATTAGACAATGCGATGCTTCGTGTCACTCCAGTTGAGGGTTCGGTGGGTTACCTGGGGGCCTTTTATGTTCCTTTCGGCATTGAGTACTTTAGCTATCCTGGCTTTAAAAATAAACTGGTTACCCGTCCGAAAGTAATGAAAAGCGGCGGTATAGTCCCCGGTACATGGTCAGACGTCGGCCTTGGTTTTAACCAAACATTTGACGGCGTAGGTCAGGCGGATTTTTTTGTTATAAACGGAGACGCTAATAACGGCGGCATTTCCCGTGATACCTCAACCGGTGGAAACCATAGCAAGTCATTTGGCGGCAGGATCCAGTTAGATAGCTTGTTCGAGGGTGTAAATCTTGGCGCATCATACGTAACCGGCAAATGGGACACAGCTGGCGAGAATACTTCCTATAGAGTGGGAGCCCATCTGCGCGTTGATACGGATAAAATTTTTGGAAACACTATGGCCCCGAAATTCATAGGGGAATATGTTACCGGAAAGGATGAACTGGATTCATCTGTTGCCGGCATGGACAAGGACGTTTCCGGTTTTTATGTGCAAGCAAGCTCATCGGTACATCCGATGGTAGATATTGTCGCTCGCTACGGGCAGTATGATAATGATGAGGATAAAGCTGACAATAACAAAAAAGAAACTTCTCTTGGTTTAGTTCTTTATCTGCTGGATAACTTTCAGATAAAGGGAGAATACCTATGGAATCAGGAAGAAGGGGCCAATAAAACCGACAACGACCAGCTTGCCATACAGGTCAACGCTAATTGGTGACCCCTATATGAAAGTTGTGATTTTTGGCGCCGGCCCATGCGGGTTAACAGCCGCATGGGAGCTGGCAAAAAACGGTGTTACACCAATTGTTATAGAAAAGGAAGCTTCTGTCGGAGGACTGTGCAAAACCATCCGGCAGAACGGATATCAATACGATCTTGGCGGTCATCGGTTTATTTCAAAAGATAGTGAATTAATAGATGATATCCGCGCGTTAATGTCAGATGAGTTATTAACCCGTACACGCAAAAGTATTATCCGGTTTCATGACAGGAAATATGACTACCCCATAAATTGCCTCAATGTTTTCAAGCAAGCCTCACTATGGATGTCCTTGAAATTTGCCCTAGGTTATTCTGCCTCCTTATCCGGTCTCTCCGTCTCATCTTCACCGCAAGATTCCTTTGAAAGGTGGGTTGATGTAAACTTTGGCAAACCGCTTAATGAATACTTTTTTAAACCATATACCGAAAAACTCTGGGGAATTCCGGCTTCCGAACTTTCAGATGATTGGGCTGCCCAACGAATCTCTCTCTTGAACGCGGGAATGGTTTTGCTTAAAGCACTGCGTCTAACAAGAGCCACACCCCGTACTTATGCTTCAAAGTATCTTTATCCAAAAAAAGGTGTCGGCTCTATTTTTGAAAAAATGACGGTAGCAATTAAAAACTCTGGTGGAAAAGTGCTGACCGGAACTCAACCTTTCAAATTCGAGACAAGCGGAAATCGCATCTGCAGGGTTTTAGTTGAAAATAGCAATGGGAAAAAAAACTATATTGAAGCGGATCAATTTCTTTCGACAATCCCTCTTGATTCTTTAGCACAGCTACTCGGGTTTGAGAATCCCCCTGCCCTCCTATTTAGAAGCCTTCGCTTTCTCAACATTGAGCTTAACAGAGAAACCCTTTCTCCAAACACATGGATGTATATACCTGAAGATGATTTTATAATGACCCGCATTCAGGAACCAAAACACCGGAGTCCCTTCAGCGCCCCGAATGGGAAAACATCGGCGATTCTCGAAATTCCATGCGACAAAGGAGACGCAATCTGGAATATGAGCAACGAGAAACTGCTTAAAAGAGTCATAAAGGACATGCAGTCGCTTGGCTTCGACATAGAAAAAGAAATAAGCGGTTCTTTTTCTACATGGGCCGAACATGCCTATCCATGTTACAAAATCGGTTATATGAAAAAGGTTGAAAAGATGCGAAATTTTGTCAACAGATTTGAAAATATCACAACTTTAGGGCGTCAAGGACTCTTCCGGTACATATTTATGGACACTGCGATGGTTATGGGACGCAATTGGGCAAAAACCATTCTTGGACAAAGCAGGGAGAATCCAATAGAGGAGATGGATAGCAAACCGGTTCTGCTCGAAACAGAATCTGTTGCGTGACCCTACCCCGAAAAACTGATCCACCCTTAAAATTAGTATTGTGATAAAACATTAATAGAAAGGGGGTAATTTTTTATGGGGAAAAAGCGTTTTAAAGCAGAACAAATAATCAGGATGCTTCGTG
>Ga0208638_1000352_pt1 | contig 35821 bp, 28 predicted proteins | sample ETNtaG_34_FD_185753 | JGI IMG/M metagenome (GOLD analysis project Ga0208638, IMG submission 185753) | Marine microbial and viral communities from oxygen minimum zone, Eastern Pacific Ocean - ETNP201306SV51 (SPAdes) (version 2) | ecosystem: Environmental > Aquatic > Marine > Oceanic ...
CATACGATATGATTCTCAAGGTGAAATTGATGAAGAGGAGTGGCTGGTTCAAAAAGATTTCTTATATGATGAACTGTTAACCAATCGTCAAAATGAAGCAGTTAATGCTTATATTACTGAACTGACAGATAATGCCGATATTGTTGACAATCGGCGATATCACATTCGTTAAATTTTATTATAAAAACTAATCGCCGAAGGTGTAGTGTTTACGCACCTTCTCCTTTACCTGCCACGTGCAGGATAGACCTTTCGTGAAAGTCACCATATCACCGGCACCGAACTCCACCTCTTCCTCATCGGTGATAACTTTTACCTTACCTTCCAATAGATAGCACGTCTCGGTCATATCATACTGCCAAGAAAATTCTGACGGTTCGCATTCCCAGATTGGATTTTGTTCCATCTCGGAGATTTCAGTTTCACTAGGTCTACGAACTTCAACCTTTCCCATTACCCCTCCTTAGGTACAAAGTAAACATCCGTGGGCTTTAGTTTTGACAATCTCCGAAACTTGGCCTTTACCTCCATTCCAATCCAATCCAGTGTCGCATCATCAGGATCTAAGCCAATGATCCGCGTGAGAAGCAGTGTATCCACTCCTTCAAACGTAATGAGCGCCAGAACAAACGGCGTCTCCGGCAGGAATTCCTCCGAACCGTAGTGGCAAACTGTAAAAGCGTGAATCTTCCCTTCTTTCGGCAGTTCCACCCAATCGGTCTTAGCACCGGAGTACATATCATGACCGCGGGGATTTGCATAGGTGTAACCGCTTTCTCCATCTTGATTGCCAAGAAGATTCTTGTTCATCAATCCTGCGAACCACGGAGAATCCTGCCCGTACGAGTGGATGTAGTCAATCTGGTACGGCTGCTTCATGATGATAGGCGCCATATTATTCAAATCGGCGAGGGAATTTTCGTTTAGCTCAGTAGGAAAGGGAACATTGAACAGGATGGTCCCGTCGTCCGTCTCTTCGATTTTTCTTACTACTTTTTTATCAGACATGACTACTCCTCCTTTTCCAGAATAGATACGGTTACATAAGTTCCCGTGCCGGCGTGGCTGTGAATAGCGCCGCGCTTAGCTTCACTGATCTGCAGTTTATCATCGCCGAAATGTTTGCCGATGGTCTCCTGCAGCTGCCAGATGGCGAAGACCCCCTGCATCAAACCGGTAGCTCCTACAGGATGTCCGCAAGCGATGAGTCCGCCGGATGGATTGACGGGACAGATTGGGTCGTCCGCCAAATCGAGTCCGTACTCGATTCCGGGAGTGTATGCTTTACCGCTGACGGCAAACGATCCTCCTTCTCCATATCGGCAGAGCCCCATGTCTTCATACGTCTGAATTTCCGATGATGTATAGGCATCATGAAGCTCAACGAAATCAATCTCAGTCAGAGGATCGACAATCCCACAATTCTCATATGCTTCCTTTGATGCCATTCTGCCGGCTCGGAAAGAGTGAATACCCGGATATCGGAAGCCATCATCCCATAGTTTCTTATAATATGAACGATCCTCCTCGTTGTCTTCCTTCTCAAGCAGATTGAACTTCATGAAGTCGTCATAGTTCTGATGAGGACGATCCGCCATACGCATGGCGTCTGTTCCTCGACCTATTCCTGGTACAATCACCTTAGAAATGCTCTGCCCGGATGCTTTCTCGAGCTTGGCTAATCCCTCTTCATTGGCGAAGATTACCGCTGCCGCACCGTCACTCATAACGCAAATATCGAGGCGGGTTAAAGGCCACGCCACCATGGGGGCATTGCGAACATCTTCGATGGTCAATTTCTGTTGTTTTTGGGAGTACGGATTGTGATAAGCATTCATGTGATTTTTCACCGAAACGTGAGCCATCTGCTCTACAGTTGTACCAAATTCCTTCATGTGTCCAGTAACCATCATGGCGTAATAGCCGGAGTAAAATCCGCCTACGGGATAATCAAAGCTTACATCAGAAGCCAGAGCGATGAATTCATTTCCTTTCCACGTGTTCACGTGAGACATGGTTTCAAAGCCATAAGCGATACAAACGTCCATGTAGCCAGATGCTACTGCTTTCCACGCTTCTTGGAAGCAGATGCCGCCTGTGGCTCCGCCCCCTTCCACGCGATGGCTTGGCTTAGGACAAAGACCGAGATAATCCTGAGCCATAATACCAGCCATGAGCTGACGAGTGAAGTGATCTGAAAAGTAAGATGCCACGGATCCGTCCACGATCTCGATGAACTGCTTATGATTGAGACCAATGTCGGCTATGGCGTAATCGTATGCCTCCTTTAGAATAGCTTGAAATGTCTTGTCCGGACGTGCCTTGGCAAACTTGCTGACACCGCCAGAAACCGCATATACAGATTGCATTGTTTTACCTCCTGTTAAGTGTAATAAGTGCTGTTAAGATTGTAATCATAAAGGGTGATAAATAATGCGTTAGCTGAAAAGAATTTCTAAAGGAATGGGGATAATGGCAATTGATTTAGGTTGCTGCTTCTAACGGAAAGTCACGGTAATACAGAGAAATACTTTCAATAAAAGGATTTAACAGCTAATCTTCTTGCTCCACATATTCCCATTTCTCCTCGAAATAATTATAATTTAACTGAGCGTCGGGTTTGGTGAACTCCCATTTATCTTCAATGTAATTATAGTTCAACTTTTCATCTGATTCTATATAATCCCACTCATCTTCATGATAATTATAATTCAGTCTGCTCTCCGGCTTTGCATACTGCCAGTCATCCATCAGGTAATTGTATCTAAGCTCATCTGATTTTTGGGATAATTCCCACCGATCTTCCATGTGATTGTATTTCAGCTCTTCATCTTCTCGAGCAAACTGCCATCTGTCTTCCATGTAATTGTATTTAAGTTGTTGAGCGTTTAGAAATACAGAAGCTGAAATTACGATCAATGTCAGAACAGTTTTCATCTGTCTAAGTATTTTTTATTTTAGTAATGTCTACAACAGTATCAAACGGAAGAGCTTCAGCATTGGTGAAAAATTTCGGTAATATTAAAAATGTAGCCGTAAAGCCAATTCTTTCCAATAGAGAAAGCACTAATCTATTGCACCTTCAATGCAGGTAGTATTAAAACCGCCACGTGTATTATAAACTGTTGTGATTTGAATTTTTTCTGTATCTAATGTCGATTTCAAATCATTGTAAATTCGTTTTGTTGCACCTTCTTGATAGATCCCTACATTACGAAAACTGACAAAATAATATTTCAATGATTTCAGCTCAATACATTTCCCGCCGCTAGGATAGTATTCAATTTTAACATAAGCCAGATCAGGCAAGCCACTGAATGGGCAAACGGCACTGAATTCATCTGTCTCCGTCATAATGTACTGGTTTGGACTATCGAAAGGGAATGTTTCCAAAAAATCAGGATTAATCTCTTCCTCACCTTTGAACATAAAATATTTATCTTCAGCTTTTGGCATCTTTACATCGATAGATACAGCCTGTCCAGAATTTAACTAGTTGGATTCTCAAGTCCTTTAATTTCATTTAGATAGTGATGATCTGGACCAGTAAGAATAACTCGTTGTTCATTCTTCATTCCAGTGATCTTTGAGAGCTTTGCGGAAAGTAGTAGGAGGTCTAACAGCTTTTCCATCATGATTAACGAATGTATGGACTGTGTGCCCGATAGCTACGATAGTATTATCCTTTAGCACCTCGTATTCGACTCTAAGGGTTGATCGTGGCATATTCTTAAACATGGTTCGAATGGTGAGTTCATCCTCAAAAGTAGCCGGATTCTTGTACTCACAATGACTTTCGATGACGGGTAGGTAAAAGCCAGCTTTTTCAATTTCACTGTAAGGAAGCCCAATCTCCCTCAACAGATGAGATCGAGCTGCTTCAAAATACTCATAATAGCGACCGTAGTACACCCGTCCCATCATATCAGTTTCCGCATAGATAACTCGGATAATAAAGTCTACAGAAATCACGATCCCTCCTGCCAATGACCGATATGTTCATACTTCTTATGTCGAATGTCTATTAGTTCTTCAGTGGTGAATTGAGATAACAGCTGGAGTTCTTCTACGATAATATTTTTTACGGATTGAACCACCTCATCTTTGTTGCGATGGGCACCGCCTAAAGGTTCTTCGATGATACGATCGCAAATTTCCAATTCTTTCAGATCAGATGCAGTCACTTTCAGCGCTTCAGCCGCCTCTTCGGCTTTTCCTGCATCTCTCCATAGAATGGATGCGCACCCTTCCGGACTAATTACGGAAAACCACGTATTCTCCAGCATGAGGAGACGATCGCCTATTCCGACTCCCAATGCACCACCACTGGCACCTTCACCAATAACTATAATAAGTATCGGTACCGGTAATACAGTCATCTCCAGCAGATTTCGAGCGATTGCTTCAGCCTGTCCACGCTCTTCAGCGCCTAATCCCGGATATGCACCTGGGGTATCCAAAAGACATACAACAGGCCGATTATACTTGGCTGACATCTTCATGATTCGTAAAGCTTTTCGATACCCTTCTGGTTTGGACATTCCAAAATTTCTGTAGAGATTCTCTTTCGTGTTCTTCCCTTTTTGCTGTCCAATGTAGGTAATGTGTATTCCATCAATCGTACCGATTCCAGCCACCAGCGATTTATCATCTGAAAAATGTCTATCACCATGCAGCTCAAGAAAGTCCGGCGACATTCTGGTTATATAATCCAGAGAATAGGGTCGTCTGGGATGGCGAGCCAGTTGAACTCTTTGCCAGCGAGTAAGATTGGAATATATTTCCTTTATCAACGTCTGACGCTCTTCACGTAATTGACTAATTTCTCCGCTAAAATCCTGCTTTCCGGTAAGACTCTTGGAACGAAGAGTCTCAATCTTATCATCTAACTTTACGATTGGTTTTTCGAAATCGAGGTGGAACTCAGCCATTATTTTTTCCTCTCAGAAACGTTGTGTTGATAATTTTTTTCTAAATAAAGGAAAGTCAGCAGACCTAAAAGAAGCACAACCAGGAAAATTGTGTTTGCCATAACATAATTAAGATTCAAACATAGGTAACCCACAAGACTCAGAATTAAGGATGAACCGTGCATGAGCAATACCGATCGTTCTATGGGCATACCAAGAGCAGCAAGACGATGATACGTGTGATCTCTGGAAGCTTTGTGTATTTTTTTTCCTCTTCTCATTCGAGATATTACCACTAAAAATAAATCAAACAATGGAATAGCAAAAATCAAAATCGGTACAAACCAAGATGATAGTTGACTTCCTCCAACAGGCGTATAAAGAATTGCTATAGCACCAAGATAAAAACCAATAGATTGAGCACCTGAATCTCCCAAAAAAAGACGTGCAGGATGGGAGTTATAAAAGAATATCCCAGCTAGAGTTCCTACTACAATTGTACAGAAATGCACCAATTCCAGTTGATTTACACTCAACGTTATAATAAGAAAAAACAATGTTGCAAGTGCACCTAACCCAACAGCCAGTCCATCCATGCTATCTATCAAGTTAAACGCATTTGTTAGAACAATCATCCAGACCAGAGTTGTCACTATATTAAGGCCTTCACCCAATGCTGTTTCGCTTCCAAGAATGAATTCAGGAGATGTAAATATTCTAACTTTCACATCAAGAGAAATTAGAAGTATGGCTGCCAGTAGTTGTCCCAACAGTTTTCCCCACGGTGGGAGATTATAGTAATCGTCCCACAATCCAAAAGTCAAAATAATCCATGAGGCAGCTACTACACTTAAGATATCTCTATCAATTTCTCCAGGAGCCAGAAAGAGAATCGCTGTTATCGTCAATACCAGAACCAATCCTCCCGTCAAAGGCATAGGTCTTTTGTGAAGTTTATGATCTGCGGTTCCCGGGTGATCAATCAGCTTTAGTCTGGGTGCCAATCGAATGCTAATAAAAGCTAAAGACAAGGCAACAGTAAGTGAACCAAGTAAGATTCGAAAAATATCAGTGATTTGAATGGATGTTATCATTTTAATTCCTGACAGTGTCCCATATGACTGTCATTAAAAGTTTACCCAACATAGCTGAATAGAATAGGCCGTTGAATAACGGAAAATAATCAGCTGAAAAGTGCTTTCTATACAAAAGAAAGTATGAGCGGTGCCATTCAAAAAGAGATCGATATTTGAAAGCTGCAGATCCACCGCGACCGGCATCATGCACTACTTCTGCTTCAGGAACATAAAAGATCTTCCATCCTGCGGCTTTCGCCCGGAAACAGTAGTCAGAATCTTCCTGATAGGCAAAAAAACGTTCGTCGAATAAACCTACTTTGTCAATTACTTCTCGACGGATCATCATACACGATCCGGAAACACCGTCAACTTCACATGCGCTGTCATCATTAAGATGTGACAAGTGATACCCGGTAAATTTACTATCATTGGGGAAGCGGTCGGCAAATCCTGTAAAATAACTGATCACATTCCACGGCCGGGCAACTCCCCTGCGGCAAGACTTCTGGAATGTACCGTCGACATTTAGCACTTTTGGACCGGCTATTCCTATCTCTGGATGCAAGTCGAGGAAGTTGGCTAACGCCATAACGGCATTGGGCTTCACAAAGGCATCAGGATTCAAAATCAGTAAGTAATCACCATCTGATTCCTTCATGGCTCTGTTCATTGGCATTGTGTACCCTTCATTCCGATTGTTTCTTATCAATTTTACGGAGGAGTGATTTGCAGGTATCATATTCACGGTATTATCATTTGATCTGTTATCAACAACAATGATCTGCTCAATCCTCGCTCCTTGTGACTTCTCCAATAAAGTCAAACAATGATGAAGATACTTTGAAGCATTCAGGGTAACAATACAAACCGAAACCTTTGTTTGAGACATATCAGGTATAAGTACTTCTCAACAGCTGGAAAGTTACTTGTTCCACCCGAAAAATCTCCATAATCGTAATCTCCACACCATCAGGATAGCTTCAAGCATGATCAGCTTGCTCATCTTAGATTCACCCACTGTTCTATCGAAAAAGATAATCGGTACCTCTTTCAATCGAAAACCCTTCCTCCAGGTACGAAAATTCATTTCAATCTGGAATGAGTATCCCTGCGATTTTATATTATTCAAGTCGAGTGTAGCCAGTACCTCACGACGCCAACATTTAAAACCTGCGGTCGCATCTCTTATGGGCAATCCAGTGACGATCCTCGAATAGAGATTAGCACCATAGCTAAGCATCAATCGGCGGATTGGCCAGTTAACAACACTAACACCTTGGACATATCGACTACCTATGACAAGATCTCCATCTGTCAATCCGTGAATTAACTTGGGAACATCATCAGGATTATGTGACATATCGGCATCCATCTGGATAATGGCATCGAAGTCATGTTCAAGTGCCCACTGGAAGCCTGCACAATATGCTTTTCCCAAGCCATCTTTTCCAGGTCTTCTTAAAAGATGAAGATTAGGATAGTCAGCCTTCAATGTCTCAATGTAATCGCCGGTACCATCAGGAGAATTGTCATCTACAATCAGAATATGATATGTGTTGTCAATATCATAGAGTCGTTTAATTAACTCACCAACATTCTTTCTCTCGTTATATGTAGGTGATATAATAAGAGTCTTCATGCGACTACACCTTCTTTTACTTTTCTTAGGCAATAATCAATACCATACGTACGAATACCGACAGTGTCTTCAATTTTATCAGTAGTTAATCCAGATTGCATAGGTCTCTTCGCAAGTTGGTCTAATTCTTCGGTAGTGATCTTTTTTATTAGTGACTTATCAAGATTGTATATTTCAGCAATTTTAAGCGCAAATTGATGACGGGAGATGAAATCGCTACCTCCGTAGTGAAAAAGTCCTTCACTGTTTAAAACGATGAGTAGTTTAATTGCCTCAGCAAGAGCACCTGTCCAGGTGGGATTGGCATATTGATCATCCACCACACTGATCTGATTTCCCATCTTGAGTGATTCAGTAACCCAGCGGACAAAGCTCGCTGAAGATTTGCCGGCTCCGTAAAGAACATTTGTCCGTAAGATAACCCAAGAATTACGCCCTCCTCGTACTTCATTTTCAGCAGCAAGTTTTGTTTTACCATAATAGTTGATCGGAGAAGGTACTGCATCTTCTGCGTATGGACCATTCACACCATCAAATACATAATCTGTAGATACAAAAACTATTCTGGCATCACTCCCCCCGATGGCATCAAGGAGATGTTCGGTTCCTCTTACATTTACGTTCCAAGCCTCTTCTTTATCTCGCTCACAACCATCCACATTTGTCAAAGCAGCAAGATGAATTAAAACATCAGGTTCATATTTTCTTACTACCTGCTGTACTGCAGCTTTATTTCCTATGTCCATTTCGACAACCGGACAGGCAGAAAGAGTGTGATCAGTTATGATCAGATCGGTAGATAGGATATTAAAATGAGGCTGCAACTCCTCAATAATACTTCTCCCGAGTTGTCCGCTGGCACCAGTTATTAGAATCCTCTTATTCATTGGTCGAAATTACAACTTCTTCTATTAACTGTTCAATTTATGAAGGTGAATTCAAAAGTCCGACAGTTTAGCCTTTTCCAGTTTTGAGTGCTTTAAACGTTTTTGCCGTTTCCAGGTTGACCAGAGTGACCAGAACACGAAAATCATGATTACAGAACTTGCTAAAAGAACAATTGTCCCTAATGAAATCCTGCTAGGTTTTTTATAATCGATACTGAATGTGCGAACCATTGATTCCATTTCTCGAAGAAACATAAGTTTTTTACCGCCAGGATTAAATATTAACATATTGATGTGAAAAAGTCGTTTCGAACTGTCATCAATAAAAATGTACGAAATAAAAGGGCCACCGCCGGATGCATTTGCAGATTTAGTCTCCCACCTCCCTTCTATTCGCCACATTTCACGATTATCAATATTAATTTTATTAATAGTCCAAGGTAGATCAGTGGATTCAATGAATTGATAATCACTGAAAAATCTTTTAGCCATGTTCTTGATTTTACTTTTCAAAGAATTTCGATGTAATTCAGATCCTACTTGATTATCTATCCAATGAACTGTAAACCATCTGCGTGGATAGTCTCTCCCTAATTTAACAAAGTTGGCTGGTCGATCTTCCTGCACTATCATAAAATCATGAGGAACTCGAACAGTCCAACCGTACCGCTTGAATAGGTCTTCTGAAATATCCGTCTGTTCATTTATTTCATAAAGATGCTCTGATATACGTTTTAGATAACGGTTATCAAACTGATCAAAAAGCCAATCACTTTTTAATTTCAGACTTGAGGAAATATCATCAGAATTACCTTTAATTATCGCCACCACTTGACCTAATGAGAATACATTTTCATCAACCCATACCGGATCCGCACCTGCATAGGTACTCAGTTCACCATCTGAAATGAGCTGATTGATTAAAAGATCTCCATTATCATTTTTTAAATCTGTTATCGCGAACAGAATGATATTGTGTCGGTTTTGCAATTGATCGAATGTGGATGGATCACGATATCGGACAGTAAAATAAGATTCCGGGTTCACATCAACAGATTGACGAAAGAGCAACTTTTCCATTAACTCTTTTGCTACTTTCTTATCATTTTGAGAAACAAAAATATGAATCTCATTTTCGGGACCTTCCGACCATGGAAGATATTCTCCGCAGTTTGAGATTAATATGAGTGAAAATAACCCTATTAAGATTCTTCTGAAATGAACGTCTTTCATTATTTGACGATGATTTTAAAATTCGACTGTCGTTTCTCTATAGCTACATCCTTAACCAATATTGTCACCTCATCTCCCATCCGATAGCGTTCTCCACTCTGTTTACCGGTAAGACTGAAGTCCTGCTCATTAAAATAAAAGTTATCCGATTTCAGTGAATCAGCATCCACAAATCCCTCCACAAGAGTATCTTTCAATTCCACGAAAATTCCTCTGCCAATAACTCCTGATATGATGCCGTCAAATGTTTCTCCAACTCTTTCTGCCAACCAACGTATCTGTTTTAATCGTATGTAATCACGTTCAGCTTTTTGAGCTAATATTTCTGATTCTGTATTCGATTTCGCCAGCTTATTTAGTGGCTTCTTTTTCTGGAGCTGTTGAGATCCTTTTTGACTGCCGAGATATTGTTTAATTAATCTATGTACTACAAGATCAGGATAGCGACGAATGGGCGAAGTAAAGTGCGTATAGTGCTCGAAAGCCAATCCGTAATGACCTCTATTGTCTGTGCTGTAAATCGCTTTCGTCATTGTCCGCAAGGCGATATTCTCGATGAGTGCTCGATACGGTGAGTCTTCCACCATACTCAAGATTTTACGGAATTCACTTGAAGACAAAGATTTTGGACGAGATTTGATGAGATTCAGCCGTCTGAGAAGATCAACAAAACGTTCCATATCTTCCCTAGGAGGCTTATCGTGAATCCTGTAGATAAACGGTCTGTTTTGCGAACCATCGTATGGTACGTTTTCAGCTATTACACGATTGGCAAGTAGCATGAACTCTTCAACAAGTCTGTGACTTTCCAATCTCTCACTGTGTCGTATTTCGTGAGGAATTCCGCCGTCACGGAAAAAGAATATGGGCTCGGGAATATCGAAATCTATGCTCCCTGCTTCTTCGCGAAGTTTCTGGAGACGCTGCGCCACCTTTCGCATGGCAAACAGTGTCTTGGAATGAGGTGATTTCGTTTTTCCATCCACAATCGCCTGTACGTCACGATACGTAAAACGCTTTTTGTTTTTGATAACCGATGAATGGAATTTCCAGTTTAAAACCTTACAGTTAGTATCAAGAGTCATAATTAGAGAACTGGCCAAGCGATCTTTGTCCGGAAGAAGTGAACAGACACCGGCAGATAAATTTTGCGGAAGCATGTGAACGACTCCCTCGGCGAAATAGACAGATGTCCCGCGATAACGAGCTTCTTGATCCAGTGCCGAGCCGGGCTGTACGAAATGGCTCACATCAGCAATATGGACTCCTACTGTAGTCGTTCCATCTTTATTCTTCTTCAGAGAAATAGCATCATCAAAATCCTTCGCTTCCTTTGGATCAATTGTAAAACAGTCTAAATCTCGAAGGTCTTTCCGATTCCTGATTTCAGAAGCTATATCCTCTTCTGTAAATTTTTCAGCTTCACTTTGGACAGCTTTCGGAAAAGTTGGATCTAGATCGAAAGCGCTGCAGACAATTTTCATGTCGTCTTGAGGATTCTGAGTTGAACCGATTACTTTTTCCAGCACTACATGAATTGCACCGCGACCTCTTCCCCAGTCACGCACCTTAGAAATGATGGCATCACCTTCACGAAGCTGTTTAACTCCCTCTCCTACAATCCTGATACCTCTAAGCGGAGTTACCGGCTCGATGGACAAGTAAGCTTCTCTCTTCTGGAAATAGACAGTACCGACAAAGCGCTCCGTTCCGCGCTTTACTATTCTGTTTACCTTGCCTCTGGGTCCTCGTGAATAATCTGACGGAAGAAGTGTCACTTCCACTGTGTCTCCATTCACTGCGCCGCCTAAATCCCGCATGTTAATAAAGATGTCATCACCATCTTCTATTAAAAGAAAACCGAAACCTCTCTGTGTTAGTTCAAGTATTCCTCGAAGCTTTTTTAATCCTCCGCTCCAGCAGTATCCTTTTTTCTTGACACTAACTATCTTTCCCTCTTGTACAAGATTTCTTAAAGCTCTTCTAAATTCAGCTTGTCTCTTTTTGCCAATTTTCAAATGGCGTTGTATCTCTCGTTTATTGTAGTACGAGTGAGGATGTTCACGGAAATATTTGAGTATTTTATCTTTCATTAAAACCTATTAATTATCCTTATATGTATTTTACCTTCTTTAGGACTGTCATCTTTTCCAACTGCATAATCAAGCTGTAAAATTCCCATAGGAGTCTTTTGCGTGAGTCCAATGCCAATTGATGCCGGTGTTCGCTTCTCGTCATCAAAACTTCCATCAATGAAGGTGTAAAAATAGTTATCTCTGTTTGCTCTGTATCTCATTTCTAATTGATTTATCACTACCCAAACTGATTCAAATTGTTCCTCATCATATCCTCTTAAAGATGAGGCTCCACCGTATCGCAGCTTTTTACTTAATGGAACGGCTCCTGAGGCAAGTCCAAAATAACCACCATCCGTCGCCAACGAAAGAGTTAACCTGTCCATTATTGGAATTAATATCTCACTTTCACCTTTAACATCAAATGAGATGGTCTCAGCGGATCCGTCAGAAACAAAATCTCCAAGACCAAAATGAAATTTCAGCCACTGTCCTTTTGTCGGATTTTTGCGGGAATCTCGTCTGTCCCATTCCCCCTGAACTGTCAATGACCTGATGGTGTGACCGGCGAGTCCGAGACTGTCACCTTCATCCGTGATAGTGACGGTCTCCTCGCTGCCGCCGAAAGACCATTTGCCGAATCTCGAGCGCGGGACAGCTACGGAAACTGCACTCTCTTGGCGGATGTAGAGTCCATCCTGTAAAATGTGTAAGAAGCTTAAATACCCTCCTACTCTAAATCTCCAAAGGAAGGGATCTTCGTAGCTAATGAATATTTTCTGCGACTTTTCGTCCTTTCGATTCCACCACAATCTGCTGACAGATGCGGAACCAAACGGATTTTCGAGTCCGATTTGAATGTCTCCTGTAATCTGGCTCTTCCCGTCTGGGGACGGCTGCAATCCCGCTGCTGCAACAATGGTGTGAGAAAAATCTGTTTCCACTGGAATGACTGCCGAAAGCCGATTTTCCGATGATCGAGCGTAATAAGGGTCTCCGGCTTTATTCAGAAATGAAAAGGCGACAACACTCTTATCCAATTTAATGAGCGAATTGTTGTTGGCTGAATGTCCAATTTTACCTTCCACAATCTGAGCAATCGTTTGACTGTTCAGCTCATCAGCGCCTTGTAGTACAACGCTGTCTAGTGCGAGTGATTTTCCACCCGTTATTTCCCAACTGCTCAGAAGACGACTGTCGTCGCGCTCCAATCTAGTCAATCTCAGCTGTGCATTCCATTCGCCTTCATTTGCGAGAGATTCCTTTACGCTGTCTAGGGAAGCTGTAAGCTGCTCCAATGTGGTCAGCGGGATCTTCCTTTCCGTCTCCTGCGCGGAAGAGAGCGTCAAAATCGCCAGAAAAACAATTACCTTAAAGCGCAGCACGTATTTCTCCGGTTATGGTCAGAATGCCGTCATGAAGGGGATCTAGGATGTAGCTCAAGTGTGCATTGGCGGTGATGTTCTCTCCGAAGATGAGAAATCCTGTAAGATTGGCGAGAAATGATGATCCGATCTGTCTCCCTCCTGCGGCTTCCGGCGGGAGCAGCGAGATTAGTTCATCTGGGCTTTTTACATTCACGTAATCGAGAGACGCCTCGAATCGCCCTCCCTTCTTCGTGAACAGTTGGCTGTGAAGTTTGATTCCTGTTGATGATACCGAAAAAGTTTCGTAGAAATTCTCACCGTCGTCCTTCCCGTACTCAGCAGTGATTCCAAACTCCATCTGCTTGGACGATTGCCAACTCACTCCTGAGCTTAAAATCCAACCGTTGAGTGAGCGAACTCTGCTCTCGAATGACGACTTGACTTGATGATTGTGGCTATTAATTTCTCCGGAAAAGAGTACTTTTCTGCTGATTGGCTCTTCAGCGTTCATAGAGAACATATTTTCTGTAGTGTGAAGATCTCCTTGAAAATTGTCTGCCGTCATATCTACCCGATTTCTTGTCGAAATGCGAATCTTTCTCCGTGTACCTCTCGGTGAGTATGTCAGCTCATTCCGGAAGTTTAGGCGAGACTGTTTGATAGTCGTGTCGCTTAATTGCGGAGAGAAAACAGTGCCGGACGAAATGTCGCTACCGTTCAGATCAGATTTGGCAAAAGACTTTAATGTGAAGTTGCGTAAAAGGCGACTGTTGAGCCGGCGGAAATCGAAGACCAATCGAAATCCTGATATCAAGCGAGATGTGGGTGTTCTGTTGCCAGAAGGGATATGGAAGAGGATGTATTCGCCGTTGGGATCGGGAAAATACTGATCGTAATCACTGTCGTAACGATAGCTGCCCAGACCAACACCAACAGAATCGTACAGTGCTATTTTCTCTTCGTAGAGCGACTGCTCGAGCTTACCGTCGAAGTTAGCAGTGATGAAGCTTCTAGGAAGTCGGTAGCTGAACGACGCTTTTGCGAGTGAGTAAGAAATGTCGTCAGTCTCGGCAGAAAACGTCTTTAACTTTTGTCTAAGAGACAATTGAATTCTGTAACCATTCCGCCATCTTCCCGAAAAATCCAGCTCACCCAGTTGACTGCTGCTCACTTCCTCCCAATCTCCAAGTGAATCTGCATCATTTACCTGACGAAAGTCGCTTCTCTCCGTTAAACCAACAGAACCGTGAATTTTCGTCCCTTCGAATAGAATTGCCGCTGTCTTCTCATCGAACTTGAAATCTGCGGTTCGTTCCTCTTGAAGGAGTCGAAGTAGAGGGTGGAATTTGCCGGGAAGCAGTTTCGCTTCCAGACGTTTCCTCAACCATCCTGAACCGGACGAATCAACATTGCTGGGGTTGATCGGAATTAGAAGCACTTCTCCAGATCCTCCTACGTCACGAATTGATGTGGTCGCGGAAGCTTCGAAGAGCGGTACCCAATTAGACGTGTGGATGATCCCGCCCGCCCATCTGGAAGCGGTCTGATAACTGTCGGAGTAGCTACCAAAATCGAATGATGTTTGAAGAAATTCGCCGAGAGTGTGCTGAATGCCCATTTCTGTGATGTTTTCGTCAGTAACATTTTCAGTCAGCGCCAGATTCCACTCACGACTAAATTCAACTTGCCTATCACGCTGGAAAGGCGAAAATCGGCTGTCTCTTTTTCTGTGACTCAAGGTGATATCCAAAGCTCCGAAATCTGACGGTAGTTTACCTGAATGATTAAGCTGAATGAGGCCGGCTGCTCCAAAGTTGTTGTTATCGTCTATCACGGAGAGCGAATTCTGATCACGTTGAGAACCGCTCAACTCGAATGACACGTTTGTTGACTCACCCAAGTCAAACCGTCCGCTAAAGTCGAGAACCTGATGCGTTTCAGGTGCTTGAATAGTCCGCCACGGAACGAACAAATCGTAATGACTATCACGATCAACGACGGGGAGCCATTCGAAATAGATAATCCCGTCTTCAGTAATTTGGCGACTGTATTCTCCTTCGGTACCAATATTGTAAAATGAAACATCAAAATAAATTTCACCGTCAATCTTCTCTTCGTCAGGAACATACTCATAAATAGAATCAACAGTTGTAAATCGGTAGTTTGCAGAGCTGTCCTCTTCAGCTGAGTAAATTCGAATTTTTTCGTCGCCAGAGTGTTCCATCAACTCCATTTCATCGTCACCGACAGAAAAAAGCAGATCAGATCGACTATTGTCATTCTCCCTAAGCCAACTGATGGTGAAGTGTGATTTCTCATTATCAGAGCGAAATTCTCCCGTGGCAGCAGCGATATTCCGCGGATAGACCAAATCTGAGTATTCATATTCCACGTGGATGCGTTTGTTAGAATCGATGACATTTTTTGTCGTAAATGTGATTTCACCGACGGAATAGTCAATGGTGTAATCAAAATTTTCCCCTCGCGTCAGCTTTCTTCCGTTAAGCCAAATCCGTTCAGATCCCGCCATTACGATTATATTCCTGCTCCCCATCTCAGAGTAGAGACGATACGGACCTTGATTCTGGTCTTCACCCATAATTTCTTGCTCGGCAAACTTCCCCTTCGTGGATCCAAGTGTGATTTCACTTTTCACGAGTCCTTTACCAGCGCTTAAAGTCATCCCTTCTAACCGGCGCTCCACAGAAATAAATCGTCCACCAGAGAGACTAAGATCAATATCACCTGCCGTTATTGTTGCTGATGGATGCTTTACCTCAAGATATACTTCATCTATCTCATCCAGCGCTTGTGTGTTCCCTTCCGGCTGAATGGGTGAATTTTGATCTGTCAGTGAACCAGTAACTGCTACGTCCTCTGCCACCTGCCCCTGAAGCATTAACCGAAGCCCTCCTGTCATGGAAACACCACTGAGAGGTGACACAGTAACTCCTCGGAAGATAGAACCGTTTGTGACCAACGGATATTCTTCCGTCATCGGTTCAGATACAGGTGTAGAATGTCGAATCTCTTTACTCTCTAAAATCGTCTCCAATTGCGGTAAATCTTCAATAGGAGGTTCTGTGACACTCGGAAAATGGGAAGTGACATATTCGAATTTGATAATAGCGACAAACGGCTTCCTGATTGATTCATTCAGAAGGAGTTTCCCCGTCAATGAATTTAGAACGAAATCTTCCTCGGAAATCATACCACTCAAGTCAGAAATTGTGTTTTCAATTACCATTTCATGCGAGAGATTGATCACAGAATCTCCTGCGAAAACGGTGATTGTATCCGTAGACCATTCAGTCTGAATGTTTTGGGACGACAAAACTCCCACAATAAATGCGGAAGTTAGAATAACTCTATTCATGGATTATCAGCCGACAAGTAACAACCGATCTATTTACTGCGAAAATTAGTTCATTAATTACGGTAAAATCGGTAATGGTAGCGATCTCGGTTATTTCGCCTTGAATGGATAGCACGAGAGAAAATTCACGTGAATCTGGCGACCAGTAAAAGAGTTTGCCATTTGAGCTGATAATCAACCAGCCACTATGCCACGATTCCACCGCCACGATCTCTTCATCAGGAAGCGGTGCAGTCTTAAGGATTGAGCCCGCTCGAGACAGAATGGTCAACTGTTCATTCCCGAGATCGAGAACTGCAATCTCATTGCGACTATTCACAGCAACATCAGCGATTTCTCCAAATCTCTCCTCGCCATACGAAAGTCCGCCAAAGCGTGAGATAAATCTGCTGTCTGAACTTAACTGATACAGCTCCCATTGCTCAGCCTCAGAGATTACCATTTCTCCCAGTCGATTGATGGCAATTCGAGATGGAAATTCTACTTTGGTCGGTCGCAATTCCGTTAAATCAACGTCAGATATAAAATTCAGCTTTCGATCAAAACGTAGGATTCTGTCGGACGCTTGATCGCAAAGATAAATATCCTGCCCTGTTGAAACAGCAATATCTGTAGGATAAGAAAATCGCTCCGATTCTACTCCCCACCCACCGGTTGTGCGCAGCGTTCCGCCTGATGATATCACGGCAATTGTGAACGTTTCGCTGTCAAGCAAGATTATATCGCCATACGGATTGGAAGTGATATGTGATGGATGAAAAAAACTATTATTCAGAATCTTCTGCCTGTCCCAGCTTTTCCACTCAGTACGGGAAATAGGGGGTTGCTCAGGCTGTCCGGCAAGAATTACCGAAAGTCCGGCGATAACAATTGAAACTATGGCAGTTTTGTTAGGGAGAGGATTCAAGGATAGCCTTCTCGCCAGCAGCTTGTCTCAGCCTCACGATCAAAATCGTGCCGAGAAGGACCATTAGGATAGAGATAATCTGAGCGCCGCTCAGACCGAAGAGATATTTTGGATTCATACGGATGAACTCGATGAAAAACCGCTCCATACCGGCCAAGATCAGGTACATACTGAATAACAAGCCATGAGGAGTCAATTTCCCCCGTAATTTCCACAGGACGGTAAAAATGCCGAATCCAAGAAGGGTTTCATAAATCTGAGTGGGATGGACAGGAATGGTAGTCGGCGGAGTTCCTATGGGGAATGTCATTGCCCACGGAACGTCTGTAGGAATGCCGTAATCGTCCCCCACCAGCAGACAGCCGATTCTACCGATGGCATATCCCATAATGATTAGGGGCGCCACCATATCGGCAAATTCAAACCATTTAAAACCGCGTCTTATAGCAAGAATCGAAACTGCTGCTGTACCGCCCATGAGCCCGCCGAGAAAAACGAGCCCAGCTCCGCTGAAGATCATCCCCATGGGATCCTCGAGGAAACGTGAGAAATTTTCAACAATATAGTAAACTCTGGAGCCTACAATCCCGCCAATAGCTGCCCACATGACCACATCTCCGGCTAATCGCGTACGTTCTTCTTTTTCCATCCCCCGTTCTTTGAGAAGATATTTTAGAAGAAAGTAGTCTGTGAGAAACGCTATCACCAGCATGACGCCATAAGAATGTATTGGTAGTGGACCGATTTTAAAAAAGACGGGGATCATGACAGATTAGCTCCGCATGAACTGCAGAATTTATTACTTCCTGAATTTGGAGTATTACATTTAGGACAATGACGCTTGTTCTGTACAGAATAAGCAACACCAACGATTAACGCAACCATTGACAGGATTAATAGCGGCTGCCAGGTCGGCATAGTGTGTTTGAATGATTTATCATGTTCAATAACTGACGATTGAGGTGAAGTCCCCGAGGAAGAAGGCTCAGCTGCCATCATCTGCTGCAATACTTCCATGGAAAGCTGTCTTGACGGATTTCGATAACTATATGAGATGCGCTTCTGTGTACCCGCTGCCAGTCCATTCACGAGAATTGTGTAATTCGTAAAAGCGTGTGAGGGGTCTCCAGTTTTCTGCGCAGTAGGGTCATCAATACGGAAACTCTCTGCCGATAGTGGCTCTTGAACCTGTATGTGAAAATGTTCAAGCGGTTGATTTAGCATGATTATATACTCAATATTTCTTTCCACAGAATCAGTGAACGGATCGTAGTAGAAACCTGTTCGGAGAATTTTGCTCCCTTTCGGAATATCTAAAACCGCCCATTTCCCGTCCGCTCTCTCTACTACATCTACTTCGAATAGAATTTCTTCATCTCCTTCTGAGAAAGTAGCTCCCACTGCACCTGCCTCATTGGGGATTCGGAATTCAAGTGTAATGGGTAGAGCTTCCTGACGCAATGTCCCGTCCAGCAAGATAAGAACGCCGGGATGATCGTATTCCGGCCAGATAGCAAAATCGAGCTCCTCGAAAGGAGATTCCTGAGCAGTAAGAATTACGGCAGAATACAGTATGAACGATAGTGTTACAATTTTCTTCATTTTTCGACGGCGGAGTTTAGACAGATGACTATGGATTATCAACAGAAAATGTGATGAAAAGTTCCAGCCGGCGCACTAAACATGGCTTGGCTATTGATGAATTGAACGTATTATCCAATTCAAAAGAACTTTCGCCTGAAGTAAAACGCGACATTTACCAGACTGATTAATACCGGCACTTCCACAAGAGGACCAATAACTGCGGCAAAAGCCATTCCAGAATTAATTCCGAACACAGAAACAGCAACTGCGATTGCCAGTTCGAAATTATTGCTTGCTGCTGTAAACGATAATGTTGTTGTCTTCGGATAATCCGCACCGATTTTCTTCCCAAGATAAAATGAGATCAGGAACATAATCACAAAGTAGATCACAAGTGGAACTGCTATCCTAAGGACATCAAAAGGAATCTGAACAATGAGGTTCCCCTTCAGCGAAAACATGACAAAAATGGTAAATAGAAGAGCTGCAGGAGTTATAGGACTGATTTTGGGTACGAATTTGCCGTTATACCACTCTTTCCCTTTCTTCTTGATCAATACAAAACGAGTTATCATTCCCGAGAAAAAAGGTATTCCGAGATAAATCATGACTGTGACAGCAATCTCTTTCATAGTGATGTCTACTTCAAATGACTTTAAACCAAGCCACTCCGGTAAAACTGTCAAAAAGAGGTAAGCATACAGTGAGAAAAAGAGTATCTGGAAAATGGAGTTTAACGCCACCAATCCTGCAGCATATTCTGAGTCACCCTCAGCAAGCCTGTTCCAAACAATCACCATAGCGATACATCTCGCCAGACCGATGAGGATCACTCCTGCCATATATTCCGGATGGTTAGGTAGAAATACAATAGCCAGAATGAACATCAAAATCGGACCGATAATCCAATTTTGAATAAGAGAAAGAGAGATAATTTTTCCATTTTTAAAGACTTCACCCATCTCCTCATATCTCACTTTCGCGAGAGGCGGATACATCATAAGGATGAGTCCGATGGCTATTGGGATATTAGTGGTACCCGAACTCATCTTTCCCCAGAAATCGGCAATACCCGGGAAAAAGTAACCTCCGAAAACTCCAGCGAGCATAGCGAGGAAAATCCAGAGAGTTAAATATCTGTCGAAGAAAGAAAGTTTATTTACTGTTTTTGCCACTGTATCTCTTATCCCATTGAGTTAAAAAGTTTAGTAAAACTACGCCGTGGTAATAATGGAAACTACAATGAAGTCGTAAGACATGTGAGCCAGTGCCGTAATACCAAAACCGCGAAATATATAGACGATTCCTAAAAATAGTCCGGCTATGGTACGAAGAAGAAATGTTTTGAGAATGAAAATTTCTCCAAAATCACCCACATAATGAAATGAAGCGAATAGAATTGCAGAAATAATCACAGCTGCAAAAGTACACCATCGCCGCTCCCACTTTAGAATTGCTCCAATGATGGTAACCAATAAAAATATAGCCACAACTCGAAAAAGAAATTCTTCATACAATCCTGCTCCTACTGCCAGAGTCATCTGTTGGATGAGTGATCTTCCTGAAGGAAAAGAGAGGAGTGTGGGCGCCACCTTCATGAATACGTAGAGTACTCCGCCCCAGAGAAGTCCTTCAGTAAGCATCTGCATGAGATAGGCACCGCGAACGGTGGTCATCTGACGGCGGCTTTTCTGCAGTAGAAAACTCACAACGAAGCCGACTATGAAGACAATGTTCAAGGCGTGAATGCCCAAATCTCCGAGAACAAGATGGGTAAAATGTCTCAACAGGACGTCTGCCCCATTTCGGATGTGTAAAATCTGGTTTTTATTGAGGGTGAGTGTCGCTATCTCGTAAAGAGCGAAAAACGGCAGAGTAAAAACGAAACTGTAGAACGGTGAGCGGGAAAGGTGCCAGTAAGAAGTCGAACGAAATGTAGAACGATATGTATCTTCGGATGTTTGGGTCACTTCTTTTTCTCATCGAGCTGGAAGAAAGCAAGAAACGCCTCTTGCGGGACTTCCACCCGACCGATCTGTTTCATCCGCTTCTTCCCTGCCTTCTGCTTCTCCCACAGCTTCCGCTTCCGCGTAATATCGCCGCCATAGCATTTTGCGGTAACGTTCTTTCGAAATGGCTTGATAGTCTCCCGGGCGATGATCTTGCTCCCCACAGCAGCTTGGATAATCACTTCAAACATCTGTTTAGGAATAACCTCACGAAGCCTACGGCAAAGATCCCGGCCCCGGTAGAAGGCATCGTCTTGAGCGGTTATGACGGAAAGGGCATCCACCACATCACCGTTGATGAGAATGTCGAGTTTCTTCAGCTTGGTGCCGCCCTGATATCCCATAAACTCATAGTCGAATGAAGCGTAACCTCGTGAGACAGACTTTAGTTTATCGTAGAAATCGAAAATGATCTCTGCCAGGGGAAGTTCGTACTTCAATTGTACTCGATCCTGAGAAAAGTAGTGCTGATTTTTGTAACTCCCTCGCTTATCCTGACACAGTTTCATGAGTGAGCCTACATAGTCTGATGGCGTAATGATTTCTGCCGAAACCATGGGCTCCCTGATTTCCTGCACTTCACCGGGCGGAGGCAGTTTAGTCGGATTGTCAATCTCTATGCTCTCGTCATTACTGAGAATCACCTCGTAACGTACATTTGGAACGGTGACAATGAGATCGAGATCAAACTCCCGCTCCAGCCGTTCACGGACTATATCCATGTGGAGCATCCCGAGGAATCCGCAACGGAAGCCAAATCCCAACGCCGTGGATGTCTCCGGCTCATAAAAAAGAGAAGCATCGTTCAACTGTAGTTTCTCAATCGATTCACGCAGCCGTTCGTAGTCATCGCTTGACGCCGGAAAAAGTCCGGTGAAGATCATTGACTTCATCTCTTGATAACCGGGAAGCTGCTTAGAGGCTGGTGACTCTTTTGTTGTGATGGTATCTCCTACCTTCAACTCTTCAAGTTGTTTGACACCTGCGACAATATAGCCTACATCTCCAGCCGAAAGCTTTTTCGCAGGTACGCGTTTCATGATGAAGTGACCTACTTCACTAATCTCCCGTTGACCACCGTGAGACATGAACCGGGCTGTCATCCCAGGTTCGAAGACTCCATCAAATACTCGGACTGTTGGCACAGCACCTCTATAAGAATCGAAAGTTGAATCAAAAATAAGTGCTCTTGGACTGTTTCCTGAATAATCTGCAGGTGGTGGAATTCTCTCTACGATATGTGCCATTAATTCTTCTACACCATCACCAGTCTTTGCACTGACAGACAAGATATCATTCTCCTCACAACCAATTAAGTCCACGATTTGCTCTTTCACTTCATCAGCGCGAGAAGTAGCCAGATCCAGCTTATTTAGCACAGGAATAATGACAAGTTCACTTTCCATAGCAACGTAGGCATGGCTTACTGTCTGTGCCTCCACACCTTGGGCTGCATCTACCAATAGGACAGCACCTTCGCACGCTGCTAATGAGCGGGACACTTCGTATGAGAAGTCCACATGCCCGGGAGTATCAATTAGATTAAAAGTGTAATCTGTACCGTCGCTATGACTGTAGTGCATCTGGATGGGATGACTCTTGATGGTAATACCCCGCTCACGCTCAAGCTCCATGTCATCCAGCACCTGCTCCTTCATATCTCGCTTGCGAAGAGTGTGCGTCAACTCCAGCAAACGGTCAGCCAGGGTGGATTTCCCGTGGTCAATGTGTGCGATGACACAGAAGTTGCGAATGTGATTAGTACTCATAGAGGGAGAATTTAGTTAGAGGAGTCGATAAATTGTCTGAGAAATATAATCAGTATAGTCTATTAATTATTAGATAAAAGTAAATTCACGTCAAGGCTTTATAATAGCTCCCGCACCAATTCTCCCGTCCATTTGTATTGCCAACGGTTCTTCAAACTTTAACCACTTCAGGTGGGTAGTCTCCTTGTGGACTTTCTGCATTTTAAGCCACTTCCAATCCAGTGAATCGCCCTTCCCTTTCGGATTCACAGTAAAGTACCCGACACGAAGAGAGGTAACATTTTGGAAGAAATGGCTGCCGAAAGAAGGATCAATGTGGAAATTTTCAAGCCCCGCCTCAACGATCACCTTGGCACGGGAAATCTGCTTCCAGTTTACCGGAATACCGAGCCATGGATCGGCGGAACCCCACCGTCCCGGTCCAATAAGAACGTATCGTTTGGAGGATTTAAACTCCTCATTCAACTCTTCAATTTCACGAGCAATATCGACAGTACGAGAAGCATCAAACTTCTGTGGTTCAACAAATATTATATCGTAAATATCATCTATAATCCCATTACCCAGAATGAGACTACTCCTGCATATAGTATCATCCTTATTAATATCAGTCACATCGGTGGCAGCACGATATGCCTCAGATGCCATGGGACGCATTTGCAGTAGACAGAACTCTGGCAGCTTTTTACTCCCTTTGAGATTCACGCAGAACTCCGCCTCTATAGGCGAACCAAAAGCTTCTTCTCCGAGCTTTAGCAGTTCGACTAGCATGTCTGCCAGTGGAAACGTCTTCCATTTTAGGATATTCGCGAAGGTAATTATCCTCGGACCTTTATACTGCAGAGAATCTCTCAAAACATTATCCTCTCCAGTCAGCACACTGGCGATATCCCTGATACTTCCATCAGCTTCCGCCACTTCCAATCCTAGCTTATGCAAATCATCATCGTCACTGTCCATTTCGGCTTCGGATGAATCCAGGGGAAGTGCATAAAAATACCGTTGAGAATTCTCCAGCATGGCTTCCGGAGAATAAAATTGCGGAAGAATGGATGGATATTTCGGACTAAATCTAAGACACCGATCTCCTTCCATTATTATCTTTCCAAAACCGAGAGCGGTATGGGCGATACCATCCTCTCTTTTCAGGTAAGAAATTGGGTAATAGTTCATACTCAAAGCAGTACCACTAAAAGTTGGATAAAAGTAAGCTCCGTGTATCTCTCCTACCAATTCCTGTATGATAACCGCCATCTTTTCCTGTTCCGGATTATGAAGCAACGATGCCATAAGCGCTTTCGATTCCTGAAGAAACATAGAGGCGTAAATGAGTTTTATAGCGCTTACCAGTTGCTCCAATCTATCGTTAATTCTGGAGGAGTTATTAGGCAACATGAAAGTTGAATAAACACCTGCTAGGGAAAGTACCTTTGAATCCTCCAACAGACCGGATGATCGAACAGCAAGAGGGTGCTTTACTTTTTGAAGGTAGTTTTTCAACACCTCTATTAGATCTGAAGGAAGCTCACTACTGAGAAACTTCAGCCTCACTCGCTTATCCTGCTTAGCTCTCAAGGCATAGCTCCAGAGTTTATTCATACTCATGAATTCATCAAAATAGTCAGTTCCGATTACTCCCAAATTAGGAACACGGATTTCCACATCAGGAAATTTATCTTGTAAGTTAGATCTTGATATCAGTCTGTTAGCATAAGCCAACCCTCTCGCTTTTCCGCCCAGGGAACCGCCACCTATTCTTACAAGGGTTGTAGACGGATCAAATGAATCAGTAGAATAGTCCACGATCTGCCCGCGTCGGACATCTTTTCTGGACTCCGTTATGGTCTCTATGAGGAATTCCCTTAGTGCAGAAACGGTGGCAAAATCAGCAAGAGTCAGCGGTCGCAAGAGAGAAGCGGCTCTGAATTCGCCTCGAGCTGCCAGCCAGTTAGAGAAATGGTTATGTGAGGCGTGGAATTTTAAGGACTCATCCGGCACTGCGGTAATATTTTCCTGAAAATCATACATATTGGTAACACGCTGAAGTTCCCTTCCGTTAGGATTTCGAAAAACAAAATCACCAAAACCGAAGTTTTCTAATATCACCTGCCTTAGTTCTCTTATAAATGTGTCAGAAAACTTATTAAGAAAATAAGTTCCAATATCATCCGCCTGCTTAGCCATATCTTCCTGTGAAGATTGCAGTATAATCGGCATTGTTTCATCAGACTTTCTAATCCATTTTGCCAGTTTTATGCCTGCCCGCTTGTCAGGCTTTCCATTTTTCGGAAAACGAATATCCGAGATAACTCCCAAAAGATTGTCTCGGTATTTCTGGTAGAGTTTCTCTGCCTCTTCATAAGTTGTAGCCAATAGGATTTTAGGGCGTCCACGCATCCGCAACAAGCGATGGGCATCGTTCAGACTCTTGTCCATCAACTGGCCAGTATGATAAATGATCTCAGTATATATTGTAGGAAGGAACATAGAATAGTAATCGGGGTTGTCTTCAACAACGATTATAGCTCTGACATTACCATTTCGGATATCATTGGAACTGTTACGGATATCTTCCACATACTTGATTACAGCCGGAAAGACGGAAGCATTTCCACTCCAAATAAAAATCCGATCAACCAGAGTATTCAGTAAGTCATCAGGAATGCCTTCCAATTCAGCCATATTGTAGGCCAGCATAATCAACGGCTTTCTGGAGTGCTTCTTCCTAAGACCTCGACAAAAAGCAACCGGATCCATGTCTGCCAGTCGGGGCATGGTGATTATTAAATCACAGCGGTTCTTACTTAAGAATTCCATCGCCTCAGCTGCCGTCGATACTTGTGAAACTCGTGGTGCTGAGGAGAGATTCATACCAATATATTCTTGGTAAATCTGCTCGGTAAGACGCCCATCTTCCTCAAGGATATAGGCGTCGTAAGGACTTGCCACGAGGAGTATCTCGTGAATCCGAAACCGCATCAGATCGTGCCAATTCCAATCGCTGCTTGTTAATGTGTTAGGCTTCATTACAAACCATAATTAACACCCTTTGGTGAGAAAAGCAAATAAGCAGTTTAGTTAAAGTATAAGCAGTAGTAAAATATTTAATCGAAGTTAACTGAAACAATTTTGGATACGCCGGACTGCTCCATGGTAACTCCATAAAGATATTTAGCTGCTTCCATAGTGAGTTTATTGTGGGTAACAATGATGAATTGTGTCTGATCAGAAAATTTCTTCAGCGCTCGTGTAAACTTAACAATATTGTGATCATCAAGTGGAGCATCAACTTCATCCAAAATACAGAATGGACTTGGCTTTACCTGATAAATTGAAAAAAGCAGGGAGATTGCGGTGAGAGCCTTCTCTCCACCGGAAAGCATTCGTAGATTTCTGGTACGTTTCCCGGGTGGTTTGGCAAGAATTGTAATGTCAGATTCTAAAGGATCATCATCCCCCCTAAGATTTAGATCAGCTTCTCCTCCCTCAAAAAATAGAACGAATGTTTTCTTAAAATTCTCACGGATAGCATCAAAGGTTTCTGTAAACTGCTTTCGGGCTTTGGCATCAATATGATGAATACTCTTGATAAGGCTCTTTTCTGATTCCTCAAGATCGTTGAGTTGCTTTTGCAGGAATTCAAGACGACTGTTTTCAGTTTCATATTCATCTTTTACTGCCATGTTCACCGGCCCGATTCTCTCCAGGCTCCGTTCTACCTTGTCAATCTCTAGAGCTAAATCTCCTGCTTCCTTGTCAATCTGCATGGATGCTGGAATATCAGCGTCGTACTTTTCCTGTATACGTCCGGCAATGAGATCAGTTTGGCGTGTGTAATCTGCCACTTGCAATTCGAGTCTTTTCAATTCTTCGGTTTCACGTTCACGCTCGCGCAATTCTCCTCGAATTTCCCTCTCATGTTCCTCAATTTGATCTTGAGTCTCTGAAAATGCTTCTTTCTTCAAATCACGAATTGAAACCTCTTTCAAATACTTAGCATTGATCTTTTCTAAATCCTTTTCCAGTTCATCAATTTCATCTGACATTTTAGATAATGCACTCTTTAGCTGTTCCTGTTCCATGACAAGATCACTCTTCCTCTGTTCCTTCTCAGCCACATTTTCTTCCAAACCTTCTAAACGATATTTTAGATTGTCTCGTCCTTTTTCGAGTTCTATTAAATCAAGTCTGATCTGCTGTACTTGACTATTCGAAGACTCATATTCTGAACGGTTATTTTCTAATGCTGAACGATCAACCTCAAGCTTAGCTTCTAGTGTTGATATTTTTGCTATCTGTTTATCTATCTTAGGTCGTTCATGCTTTATACTTTTTTCTAACTCTTTAATCTCATTATTTACAGTTGCCTGAGCTGTTGATAACTCACTATTTCTCTTACTGTTCTGTGAAAGTATAGCCTGATTTCGGGCAGCTTCAGATGTAGCTTCAGTCAATTGAGATCGAAGTCCTTCCAAATCTTCGATACGCTTTTCACGAGTTCTCTTTAGATCAGTAAGAGTTTTCTCTAATGAAGAAAGATTACCAGCCAACTCCGATGCTTCTTTTCTTACACCGGATAATTCTTTATGAAGTTTGGATATTTCTTCTTTCCGTGACAAAATACTTTTTTCATCACCACGCTTGGTTCTAACAACTCCACTTAAATCGTAGAAAGTACCATCCAGGACAGCAATGTTACCTTCAAATTCACTTTCTTTTCTAAGAGCTGCAGCTACTTTACTGTCCTTCACCAATATGGTATTACCCAGAAGATAATCAGCCAAAGGTTTTAGAGATTTCGTTACAGTTATGAAATCGGCAGCACATCCAATCACACCATCCATTTTGGGCGGTATCAATTTGTCTATTGACCGTATTGCATCGAGAGGAATTATGGAGACAGCACCAGCTTTTAGTTTATTAATCGCTAAAGCAGCTTTAACTGCCTGATTGTGAGTTTTAGATACGAGTAAGGATTGATACTCACCCAATGCTGCATCGAGAGCTGGACGATATTCCTCATCCACTTTTATCAGATCGGAAAGAGCACCTAAAATACCCGGGTGATCCTTAAGATTGTTCAGTATAGATCTTGCACCTCCGGGATGACTTTCATGAGTATCAATGATATTTTGATTAAATTCGATCTGCCGTTCCAGGGAAGCTTCACGACTTTCAGCAATTCTGGATTTCTTAAATAGAGCTTCCATCTTCTCTGACAGTTCATCGAAAGTCTTATTCTGTTCCCACAGTTGAGATGTTTGATCTTCTATCTGCGATTTTACTGAATTAACAGATTCCTCAGCTTTTAATTGATTCTTTTCTAATATGGATATTTGTTCTACTATTTCATCTGCTTGATTGCTCAATTCCTGTTTTTGCTTAACACGGTCCGCAAGAAGAAATTCTGACCGTTCCAGTAGAGATTTCATGTCATTTTCTTCTTTATGACGCTGCATAAGTTGACCAGTTAATTCGTCAAAGGATTGCTGAGAGTTGGTAAAAGCTATATTATTTTGTTCTAGTTTTGTTTTAGCTTCATTGTATTCTGACAGTTTAGCATCTACAAGGGGATCAACATTCTCCAACTCTTTCTTCACAGTTTTCATTGCTTGCTGATAACCGTCAATACGAATATTGCACTCTTTAGATTCGTTGTCTGCCCGAATGATGTCTCGTTCAGCTGTTTTAGTCTGTTCATTCAGGATAAGAATACGATTACTCTTTTCATGTTTATTTGCTGAAAGAGAATCAATTCTCTCTTGAATCGCTGACATTTCCTCTTGTTGACTCTTAGAAATAGCACGAAGTTTATCTAAAACATCCTCTCGCCCTTTTTCAGCATCCTTGCTGGTTGATTGATGTAGTGTTAGAGATTGAATATTTTCATTAAGGGGTATAATTTTTTCTTCCAGCTCACTCTTTTGGATAAAAGCCAGTTCCAACTCATATTCACGTAGTTTATGGGTCATTTTGATATGACGATCAAATCGTTTAAGCTGCAGCCGAAGTGCATTGACTTTAGTATCCACTTCAGCAATGATATCGCCCACTCGATCAAGGTCACTTTTAGTAAGCTCTAGCCTATTCAGAGTAGTTTTCCGCTGGTGTTTGTATTTGTTAATACCTGCGGCTTCTTCAAACATCCTTCGACGATCGTCGGCATTTTCACTCAGGATATCCTCGATCATTTTAAGCTCAATGACAGAGTAGGCATCTGCTCCCATTCCGGTATCCACGAACAAATCCTGAATATCCTTTAATCGGCACTTGCCACGGTTGATCATGTACTGGCTTTCACCATTCCGAAAGATTCGTCTGGCGATCTCTACATCGTTATAGTCCAATGGGAGTATCCCTCTATTATTGTGAACCACAAGGCTCACTTCACAGACGTTTACAGGACGCTTACTCTCTGAACCACTGAAGATGATATCTTCCATTCGTGAACTGCGGAGAGTGCTGTATTTTTGCTCGCCTAACACCCACCGGATAGCATCTACAATATTGGTCTTGCCGCATCCGTTGGGACCAACTACAGCGGTAATGCCCTCTCCGAAACTTAGCTTTTCCTTATTTGCAAAGGACTTGAAACCTTGTAGAGCTAAATCAGATATATACATTGGAATTTACTATTTTAATTATTCGCATTTCTAACCGGGTGGCCAAGTCATTCGACGGCCGCCTAACAGATGCAGATGAATGTGAAAAACTGTTTGTCCAGCTTCTGCGTTACAGTTGAAGACAGTACGATATCCTGTTTCTGCTATTCCAAGTTCTGCGGCTAAAGTGCTTGCCGTCTTTACCATTTCTCCAACGACTAATCTGTCTTCATTTTTCAAATCGTTAAGAGTGGCAATGTGCTTCTTTGGAATAATCAATACGTGGTGAGGTGCCTGAGGAGTGATATCGTTGAAAGCTAGAATATCATCTGATTCAAACACAATATCTCCGGGAATTTCTTTATCAATTATCTTGCAAAAAAGACAATCAGACATCACTTCTCCTGGCGTGATGGAATTCGAGTATAACTGCAGAAGCAGCTATTGCAGCAGTTTCTGAGCGAAGTCGGGCTTGACCCAACGAGACAGAAGGTATTTTATGCTCTTTCATGCTGGATATTTCATCCATTTCTCCCAGCCTTACAACATTCCATAAATGGTGACCTTCACTGCCGTTAAGGAAGAATTTATCACGAATAACTCGCTGAGGATCGATAAGGAAGTGGTGACGCTCAGGCATTAGAATCTGACCCTTTTTCCAATCATAATTTGAAGCATACCTCCACTGTAGTTTGATCTACCATCCATGGCTTTTTCCAATTCAAATAGATTGTATCCAAAACTGACAGAAAAGAAAGAATTCCCCGGCATCACAATATCAGCACCGAAAGCAACTAATCCGCCTAAATTTAGAGTAATAACCGTATTGCCCATATCGGTAAGGAGTGATTCTTCATCAGGAGGATCGAATGCCATCACAGGTCCCAAACCAAGCGTAAAATAAGGAGAAAATCCACTGGCCAATTTATCCATAAAAGGGTGATAGCGAATACCGAGAAAAACAGGGAGAAGAAGAGCATTGGTCTGTTGAGTCTGATAGGTGTATCCCGTATAAGGATCAATGATGGGAAATTCTGTTTCTCCTCGAACATCCATAATGCCACCTTGAAAACTAAACTGAAGTTTTCGTCCAAGATCGCTTACATAATAACCTCCAAAAGATCCGCCGTGGGTAGCACTGGAGAGAAGAACTCCGTACGATTTCTCACTGATCGTAATTGGCAGCTGAGCAAAAAGAGTGCTCGACAGTAAAAGTGTTAGGATCGTAGCTATTGGTATAAAGCGCAACAGCGCATGATTCCGAGGATTTATTACTTTAATCACTGTTTGAAATATATAAGATATGTCGTCGAGAAACAAATATTATGATTTGATAACCCTAGTATTTTATCAGAGAATTAAGTAGGAGAAATTCCATCTGATCTCCACCCATTTCTCTCAAACCACTCTTCCGCTTCTTCTCTCCGCCGGAGATTTATCAAGTATGACACTTGATCTCCGTTCTTAATCTTTATACGATCGTCCACCGGAATTATTTTTTCATTACGGTGAAAAAGAAGTGGCAAAACAAGATTCTCCATTGATCTGTCTGCCAAGTCTGGTTCATCCACTTCATCTCCGGAAAACTCTCTATTTTGTACCTCAGCCTGACCTTGTTTCAATCTAACGGACCACACTTCCAGGTCCCGGGGCCGGGCAAAGAGTACCGTTCCCCCGAACTCTTGTACCATTTCAGTGGTAACTCCTTCGTCGTCCGATTCCAAATTTACGAGTAGATGTGGCACCTTCCCCTCTTCCTTGGCTTTTTGGGCAAACAGCAGATTCACTTCTTCATTAGCCGTTAAACTGATAATACCCTTTCGTGTATCAATCTCCGCTCGATGCAACGTTCTTTCCTCAAAAGCGTTTCCATAAATTACTTTATGACCTTCTTCTTCTGCCATACGGCACGCAGCCGGATCTTCATCAATGCAGACAACTTCTTCTCCACCATTTGTCAATAGTCCTGCCAGTTTTCGACCAATCTCATTCATACCGAGAATAACCCATCCCACATTGCTGGGACGTTTCAAGTTGAGCCATCCGGCAACAGCGCCACCCGTGATTCCCGCCAGGATAACAGTCACAGCGATTACCAGGAATACCATGGCCCGAAGTTCACCTGCTGCGGCAATACCGTGAGCTTCCAGTTCGATGGCAAAAAGCGATGCGATGGCAGCTGCCACAATTCCCCTGGGCGCTACCCACGCCAAAAACGCTTTCTGCTTAAAATTGAGATTGGAACCGTATGTTCCTGCTGCGATGTTAAGAGGTCTTACGACTAAAATGAGGGTCATAACGGTTAGAATTCCACCCATTCCGAGGGATTGAATGTCGACGAGCCGTACATCTGCTGCCAGCAGGATAAACAACATCCCGATAAGCATGACAGTTAGCTGCTCCTTAAATTCTCTAAGTTCCCGCTGTACCACTGTTTTGCTGTTTCCTACCACCAATCCGGCCACAGTCACAGCGACAATACCGCTTTCAAGCTGAATGGCATTGGCACCAAAGTAGAGAACAAATACCAGCGACAGAGTAAAGACGTTTTCCAACCCTTCAGGGACAAGATTTCGAAAGCGGAGAAGTCCTGCCAATGCCAATCCGCCAACAAGACCAAATAGCGTGCCTGCGCCAATCCGAACCACGATATGCCAAATTCCTTTGGCAAACGTAGCACCGGAAGGACTTAAAACTATTTCCAAAGCAACCACAGCCACAATAGCACCTATGGCATCCAGGAAAACACCTTCAGCTTCCAGAACCGTTCCGACAGATCGGCGAAGTTTTATCCGGCGCAAGAGAGGTGAAATAACCGTGGGTCCAGTGACAATCACCAATGTCCCGAAAAGAACGGCAACTTTCCAATCCCAGCCGAGAAAAATCTTTGCTGCTAGAGTTCCGCCAAGGGCGCTTACTAAAGCTCCCAATGTGATGAGTTGCCGGATGGTTCGCCCTTCCCGCCGGATGCGGTCAATACGAAGATTCATACCGCCTTCAAACAGAATCACCGCCACGGCGAATCCCACCAAAATTGTCAGTCCGGAGCCGAGGCTATCAGGATGAACTAAGTTGGCTACATCGGGACCGAGAAGAACTCCTGTCGCCAGAAGGAGTACGATCCCGGGAATTCGGAGATGGCGTGCCACAGCTTGGGCGATCATTCCGGCGGCTAAGGCAATGGCAGTTGTGAGTGCGGGATTATTCATCAAGCAATAAGATAAATTCTAGAAAGTTGGGATTATCTGTTTCTCTACACCTATCCTCAATAAACGATATCAAACTGTGTCCCATTACTTCAGTAAAATTAATTTTCTCGTTTGTATTCGGTTGCTTGATTGTAAGTGTACAAAATAGACACCGCTCGCTACTGTATTCGCATTCCACACCACATCATAATTCCCTGGCAAAAGTTGTTCATCAACAAGTGTCTCCACCAACCTCCCTTTAATATCATACACCCGTAGATACGCATGTCTATGCGTCTCTACTTTAAATCTGATATTTGTGGAAGAATTGAATGGATTTGGGTAAGCCGGATACAGCCTGAATTCCTCGGGAAGTGAACCTTCTTCCTCTACGTCAGGCGTAACATTCAGTGCCAAAATATCCGCCACACGAGGCATGTGATCAGAAGCGTGATAAACGTCCCACTCTTCTAATCCATACTGCTCCAGTTCTTCTTCACTCATAGCCATAGTGTTGAGGACAAAGTGTTTGGCAATCTCAAGGTTGCTATCACTGTATAGGATGTAGTCGAGCTTGCCAGGACTAAACGAGCTTCCATCGCTGCGCCAGGTGTATCCCATCCGGATGCCCGTGTTATGTGAGAATAGGTCGGTAATGAAGGATTCATCCCAATCAGGAAGGAAGTCGTCACCGTAGCTATCTTCATCCACGATATCTCCCTCTGTAAGCGTTACCAACTGTTGGCGGTATCCCACAAGATTAAAATCGCCTACGTGGAAAAATGGGGTCTCCATCTCAAGATAAAAGGGACCCGTCCAATCTTCAGGTTTCATCCACTCCCGCATGACGCCTATAAGCTCATCCACCTGCTGCTGCCGATCATCGTTGGAACTGCAGCAACTAAAGTGGGAATTGATAATTAGAATGTTTTTATCGAGCTCAGCTTCAGTGTCAAGAAGCACTGCCATGGATCTCCCAGAACTGATGAGTACCGCTTCGTGGAGGATGGGAAACCGGGAAATGACATAATTCCCGTCCCATTCAGAGCTGACGTGCCACGTCCCGGGGATCCACTCTGTCATGAGAGCTGCAATGGATTCCTGATCTCCCCACGCTTCCTGAACAGCGAGGATGTCCGGATCTAAAGCAGGGATAATCCGGTCGAAATGTTCCCGTTGCCCTTCCTCAAAGAAACCGTTGTGGAGAATGTTATAACTCACGAGTCGTATCTGATCCGGTTCCTCTCGTTCCAAGGGAGTGGGATCAGGAGGTGGAACGTCCGTAGTGTCTATCATGTAGGCCACACCTCCCGGCTCATCGGGCAGATTGTCTCCCCCATCTTCGTTGACCAGTGCCACACGAATATTTGTCGGTTCCTGAGCTCCATCCATTGTCAGCGGCATGCTCTCCCGGCTGACGCACCACTCAAACCGTTCACCGGTAATGGTCGGTGCACTCCGCAGTGTAATATCATTCTGAAAGATTTCGATAATGCCATCCTGGATATAAAATGACCCAGAACGGCAGCCGAAACACCAATCGAGTTCCGCTCCGATTCCTTGAACGGGATGTCCCGTATTAATATCATCATCAGCATCAATGTAGAGGTGGATGTTATTCCAGTCCTGCATGAGCTGCTCGCCATCGAGAAATTCCAGCGAAAAGAAAATGAAGTTGTTATCGTTCGTTATCTTCAGCTGACCAAAGTCACCATTGGATCCATCCCCTTCTGGATCATTATAGACGGAGGAAACGTCTTCCCAATCATTAAAAAGTGCGTCCACGGCGATGGGGTGGGATGCCGAGGAAATCTGAATCAAGGTAAATGACAAAATGAAGTAAAGATTTCTCAGCTCTTTCATATTATGAATTGTTATGTCGTGTATCTTGGTAAAATGTACACCAAGGAAAATAAAATACGCCAGCGAAAATCAGCAATCATTAGACTCTATTTCACCACAACCATCTTATTGGTGATTACTGAATTGAGAGTAGTTAGTTGACACAAATAGATACCACTGCTCACATCACTCGCATCCCAGATCACTTCATGAAAACCACTCAACACTCTACCACTCACCAATTCTGCTACTTCTCTTCCGAGAACATCGTATACCAAAAGCTGGACATCTGCATCTTCTGGAAGGTCAAAACGGATTGTTGTGACTGGGTTGAAGGGATTGGGATAAGCATTGTGTAGGGTATAGCTAATCGGGAGTGTTCCATCAATGATGTACACTTGGTCACAGTTAGTGGTATCCTGCTCTCCCACATAATCTTCAATACAAAATGGATATGGTGGACAGAGTTGGTTGTTATAGAAGTATGAATAACCCCAATCAATAAAATCTGGAGACCAATTAAGATTAGTTAATTCACAAATACTTTCAGGAATCTCACCTGTGAATTCATTGTCATTTAATTGGAGTCCTATCAGATTGGTCAGATTACCTATTTCGGAAGGTATCTCTCCTGTGAGTTGATTACTAGAGAAACTTAAATTAGTCAGATTTGTCAAATTACCAATCTCTGGTGGAATTGTACCTGTGAGTTGATTATTAAAAAAATACAAATATTCCAGATTTGTCAGATTACCTATTTCGGAAGGTATCTCTCCTGTGAATTGATTCCTGTCTAAATACAAATATGTCAAATTGTTCAGATTACATATTTCTAATGGTATAGAACCTGTGAGTTCATTATAGTTTAAATACAATAAAGTCAGATTGGTCAGATTTCCTATCTCTGGTGGAATGGAACCTGTGAGTTCATTACTACTTAAAGTCAATTCAGTCAGATTGGTCAGATTACCTATCTCTGGTGGGATGGAACCTGTGAGTTCATTACTGCTTAACCACAATGAAGTCAGATTAGTCAGATTACCTATTTCAGGGGGGATTTCCCCAGAAAGTCCACTGTTTGGTAAATCCAATTCAGTCGTATTCTCAATCGAATAACACTCACCCCAAAGTTCTACACCTTCAGTACCATCATCTGCAGTACAATCAGAAGAACTTACATCCGGCGCTCCAAGAGTCCCGTCCTCCCGCAGACAATGAGCGTAAACAGATCCATTCTCCGTCCAGGCGATAAAGATGTATCCGGGGCCCTTGCCGATCATCATGTCTGATTTGGGATTTCCAGAATTAGTCACCGTTGCCGATCCACCCAGCCAGACGGAGTTGCCGTCTGCAT
>Ga0208638_1000367_pt1 | contig 34044 bp, 28 predicted proteins | sample ETNtaG_34_FD_185753 | JGI IMG/M metagenome (GOLD analysis project Ga0208638, IMG submission 185753) | Marine microbial and viral communities from oxygen minimum zone, Eastern Pacific Ocean - ETNP201306SV51 (SPAdes) (version 2) | ecosystem: Environmental > Aquatic > Marine > Oceanic ...
TCATGCGGAACCAGGGCATCAGTTTACCTTTCAATCCGATCATCGAAGCAACGTTGTATCCGAGGTCAGCATAATAACCGCCGCTAGACTCATAACCCAATGGATTGTGCTCATAGGAGATCTGTCCTAATTCCAACACTGCATAGATGTTATTAGCGTCATATTTTGCATGGACTTCCATGAGTTGAATACCAACTGATGCTGTATCAGCTTCATTCACTATTTTGTTGCCATCAGCATCTGTGGTGAAGTAAGCGGACGTGGGTGCATTATTCATAGTTAAAGATCCGCCAACGCGCAAACCGCTGACACCAGTATAATAAACGCTGATATTTTTCACCAAGTCGTAGGCAGTGGATTTATATCCTTTGTCACGACCGCTGCGGATACCTTTACCTATCTCATCGCCATTGAGGTCTTCCATTAGCGCAAAGCGCCAGTGTATACCGGCAATGTTACCATACACCGCCGCGCCGTTACCGAACCACGTTGTTGGAATGACGTATTTATTGTATTCCGGCCGTTCCACGCTTACGAATAAGGGTGGTTCATGGTATTCGTTAATGAGCCCAACAGACGGCAGGATAACACCTGCCTGAAAACCAAAACGGTCCGTATGATAATTCACAAACGTTTGCTCCAGCTCCAATTCGCCCTCACCATCATGGACAAAATTATGTTCCAGTTCCACTTCCGATTTGAATGACCATTCTTCTGAAAAAGCATAGCCGTAATAAATGATGAAACGATGAAAGTCTAACTTGGTTGTAGCGGCATCTGCGCCAGCTTGACTACGATTGTAATGGAGTTCGCCATAACCGCCAATTGAATAGCCCGCTTCAAAAAATTCGTCCTGTGCCAGCAGTCCAGTAATGAGTAAAACTTCACATATTATTTTCTGCATTTTCTCCTCTTTTAAATTAGAAATGTTGATTTACTTATTGTTAATGAGAATAAGTCTCAATAACAAATTAAATGTTTTTTGCAACCCCTTGCAAGAATTTTTAAAAATATTTGGAGAAAATAGTTATCATACGTAAACTCGACCGACCAGTCAGTATAGATTATGAACGAATCACTACAAACTCAACGTAAAGAACAGATCTTGGACGCAGCTCTAGCAGTTATAGTGAGTAACGGATACGACAATAGCCGCATGGATGATATAGTAGCTACCTCCAAATTGAGCAAGGGTGCCATCTACTGGTATTATAAATCCAAAAAGGACGTCTACCTCTCCCTGGTTAATCACTGGGTAATGAAATACAGTGCTGTGCTAAACCTTATTATTGATAAAGATCGTCCTGCCGCAAAACAATTGGAATCTCTTTTCCAATATTTTATTGATCAATATGAAAATGATCCGGACGTTTTTAAAGCGCTGCTTGAATTTTGGACCATGGCCGGTCGGGATAAGGATTTCAATAAAAAACTGCAAAAAGTGTATACTGAATTTATCACCTTTATTTCCGCTATTATTCAGAAAGGAATTGATGAAGGTCAATTCAAGAACTTAGATGTAAATATAACAGCAATGTCTATTATGGTTAATATTGAAGGCATCATGTGGTTTACGCTTTTCAAACGCCAAAACATGAATGCCCGAGATTATATTCAAACCATTTCTGATTTTATTTTAGCCGGTTTAACAAAAAAACAACAGGAAGTAATTTCATGAATCGAGAATCTTTATTGCTTAAAACTGGAGGACAGTTTTTGGTGCAACCTATAGGGTCACAGAAATTTTTCAGCCGTGAACAATTTTCGGATGAACACCGGGAAATAGATCAAATGGTCCGGGAGTTTGCCCAAGAACATATTTATCCCAACGTGCACAAAGTTGATAAACACAATAAGGAAGTGATGTTGGAACTGATGAAAGAGATGGCAGATCTAGGACTCTTTGGGGTAGATGTTCCGGAAAAGTATGGTGGTATGGATTTGGACAAAATTACATCAGCAATTGTGATTGAAAACATTTTGCGTGGTGGATCAGCATCGGTCGGTGTAACGGCCAGCGTTCAAACTTCCATTGGCAGCATGGGCATTGTCTGGTTTGGTACAGATGAACAAAAAGAAAAGTATCTCCCCGGATTGGTGGCAGGTGATACCATCGCCGCATATGCATTAACAGAACCATTCGCAGGTTCCGATGCTACCTCATGCAAAACTACAGCTATGCTTACTGAAGATGGGAAATATTATATATTAAATGGAGAGAAATGTTTTATCAGTAATGGGACCTGGGCAGATATTTTTACCGTTCTTGTCCAAGTTGATGGCGATAAATTTTCCGGAATTTTGGTTGAAAAAGGTACGCCTGGATTTGAAATCGGTGCAGAGGAAAAAAAAATGGGCATGAAGGGATCCTCCACCGTCAGCCTCAATTTTACGGATTGTAAAGTTCCTGCTGAAAACCTGCTATATGAAGTGGGTAAAGGATCAGCAATTGCTTTCAATGCTTTGAATATCGGCCGGTTTAAGCTGGCGGCGTCCTGCCTTGGCGGAATGAAAGTGTGTATTGAAGAAACGATTCGATACACCAAAGAGCGCAAACAGTTTGGACAGGCAATTGCAAATTTTGATGCCATCAAAAAGAAAATTGCAGATATGACAATTCGAACCTATGCTTGTGACAGCATGATATACAGAACCATCGGTCACATTCAGGACGTAATCAACGATCTTGATCCAAATGCTGATGATTATTACATACAAATGGGAAATGCGATGGAAAAATATGCTGTGGAAGCATCGATGACCAAAGTATACGGCAGCGAAACCAGTTCATTTGTAATCGATAATGGACTACAATGTTTTGGCGGTTACGGCTTTATCGAAGAATATCCCATGGCTAGGGCCTATCGTGATGACCGCATTAACAGTATTTGGGAGGGGACCAACGAGATCAACCGCATGATCATAACCAGCTTTCTGATGAAAAAGGCACTCATGGATGAAGTAGATATTCGCGGCACATTGGATAAAATCGATGAATTTCTTAATGATCCTCAAGCGTTATTTTCCATGGATACGCTCCAAGATGAAGCCCGCGCAATTGAAGCCGGTAAAAGGTTAACCTTGCTAGTCTTCAATGAAGCCATTTGCGAATACGGACAGGATCTAAAACACCAGCAGCAGTTGGGTGAACTCCTGGCCGATACCTTTACCCTGATGTATACAGCAGAAGCCACTGTTTGCCGGGTGAATAATATTACATCGGGTAATGGGCGTTCGAATATTCCGACTTTAATCGCCAAGGTAAATACCACTGAGGCAACCCAGGAAATAATGATAAAATTACAAACTGCAATACGCCATTTATTTCCCTCCGGAACAACAGCCGGCCTGGCTCAAAAAATTGAAAAATTAGAATCCGCCATGAACCTGGATACGGATACAATTTCGTTAAAACAGGAAATAGCACATTTCATGGTTAAACAAACAGCTTACCCTTTTTAGGAGAAAAATATGTCAAAATCAGTCATTGTTGATGCTGTCCGCTCACCCATTGGTGTAAAAAACGGACAAATGATCGGCATCCGCCCCGATGACCTCACAGCCCAGGTTGTGCAAGGTCTTTTGGACCGCAACCAGGATATTCCTGCTGATCAGATTGAAGACCTTTCCCTGGGCTGCGCTTTCCCTGAAGGTCCTCAGGGTATGCTTATGGGCCGCGGCGTAACTATTTTAGCTGGTTTCCCAGAGACTACTACAGCCAATACAGTAAATAGATTTTGCGGTTCCAGTATGGATTCTCTGCACCAGATAAGTTCCCGCATCGAAAGTGGAGACATTGATGTAGGTATTGCCGCCGGAGTAGAAGACATGTTTTCAGTCCCCATGGGCGGATTCACTCCAGATTTGAACCCGCAACTGGCTGAAATGGAATTTTATATCGGGATGGGTGAAACAGCGGAGAACCTGGCCCAGGATGGCCAGATCAGTCGCGAAGAGCAGGAGGAATTTTCGATCGCCTCCCATGAAAAAGCTCTTAAAGCCTGGTCAGAGGGCAAATTTGATAATGAAGTGATTCCGATCGATATTTACGGTGAAGTGACTGTTGAAAAAGATGAAGGACCCCGACAACCAGAAATGGAAAAAATCAAAAGCCTGGATCCCGCTTTTTTAGCTGAAGGGTCAGTGACCGCAGCAACCAGCAGTCCAGTTTCCATCGGCGCCGCAGCGATCCTGCTGTGCAGTGCAGATTACGCCCAAGAACATGATCTTAATATTAGGGCAACTGTTGCCAGCCGGGCTATCGCCGGGGTGGCTTGGACCCGCATGGGCATGGGTCCCCTGCCGGCTACAGAAAAAGCTTTGCACAAAGCTGATTTTACCATGGACGACATAGATGTTATTGAATTGAATGAAGCCTTTGCGGCCCAAAGTTTATACGTTATCAAAAAAGGCGGTTGGGATAATGCTAAAATCAATGTGAACGGCGGGGCAATTGCTTTAGGCCATCCCCTGGGCTGTTCCGGCGCCCGGATTATCACGACGCTGATCAACGTAATGGAACAGAATGATCTGCATAAAGGACTGGCCACAATGTGTATTGGTACCGGCCAGGGAATTGCCACTATTATTGAAAGATAAAATACCAATGAGGATAAAAGAACCGTTCAGTGCTATTTCTCATGCTATCGGTGCCATGCTGGCCATACTGGCCCTGATCCTGCTGATCCTGGAATCAATCAACCCTATTAAACCTTGGCATATTGTTACGTTTTCTGTGTTTTGTTCCGGGATGTTTCTTTTATATACAGCCAGCGCAATCTATCACTGGCTTCCTGTAGCTCCAAAATATGTTAAAAAGCTGCAAATCCTGGACCATGCCATGATTCACGTCCTTATTGCAGCAACGTACACTCCTGTTTGCCTGATCCCCTTAAGGGGAGTTTGGGGCTGGAGCTTGTTCGGTGTTATCTGGGGGCTGACCATATTTGGAATCCTGCTGAAAATTTTCTGGAAAAATTTGCCGGGTTGGTTTTCAATCACATTTTACATTTTCATGGGCTGGCTTGTAGTGATTGCTATTTGGCCAATGATACAGACACTGCAAGTGGGTGCTTTGGTTTGGATCTTTGTGGGTGGTTTTTTCTATACAGTCGGTGCCATTATCCATGGTATCAAGAAACCAAATCCCATTCCCAATGTTTTCGGCGCCCATGATATTTTTCATGTCTGTGTTTTACTGGGCAGTTTTGCACACTTCATGTGCATGTATAATTACATTACGCTATTTGACTAATTAACGAGGAATTCATGTCACAAAAAATTGAAAAAGCTGCTGTATTGGGCGCCGGAGTCATGGGCGCACAGATCGCCGGGCACTTGGCCAATGCCGGTATCCCCTGCCTGTTATTCGATATCAATCAGGAGTTAGCCGAAAAAGGTGTTGCAAACCTGACCACACTCAAACCTGCCCCTCTTTTTGATAAAAAAAATGCTGAACTGGTTACACCCTGCAACTATGATGATCATTTGGAACAGCTCAATGAAGCAGATTGGGTATTAGAAGCAGTCGCTGAAAAAATCGAAATCAAATATAAGGTTTATGAGAATATTATTTCCCATCTTAAGGATACGGCGATTTTAACTTCAAATACATCCGGAATTCCCTTATCAGATTTGATCAAGGTAATGCCTGATGACCTGCAAACCAGGTTCATGATCACCCACTTTTTTAATCCGCCGCGCTATATGTATTTGCTTGAACTGGTAAAAGGTGAACACACAGCAAACGATGTTTATCAAGCCATGGCTGATTTTGGTGAGGATGTACTGGGGAAAGGGATTGTCCATGCCAAGGATACGCCGAATTTTATTGGCAACCGCATAGGTGTTTTCAATATGTCGGTTACATTCCACACTGCCATCCAACAGGGACTCACTGTTGAGGAAGTGGATAAATTAACCGGCACCATTGTGGGCCGACCCAAGAGCGCCACGTTTCGCACAGCCGATGTAGTAGGCCTGGACACAATGGTAAATGTGTCCAAAACGACCTACGAAAAAGTAGTGGATGATGAGGAACGGGATATGTTCGCCATACCGGACATCCTGCAGAAATTAGTGAATGATGGCCGGCTAGGCCAAAAAACAAAAGCCGGGTTTTATAAGAAAACAGATGAAGGCATTTTATCCGTTGATATGAATACGGGTGAATATAAACCACAGAAAAAAGTTCGTTTTGATGGTTTCAGGTTAGCTAAGGACCATACGTCCACTGGGGAAAAAATCAAAGCCCTGGCAAACAGCGATGACAAAGCAGGAAAATTCTTTTGGGAGAATATGGCCAGGGGACTCATTTACAGCGCCAATCGAATCCCGGAAATCAGTGATGATATTGTGAACATTGACAACGCAATCAAATGGGGTTACGGCTGGGAGATGGGACCATTTGAATCCTGGGATGCAATTGATGTCCGTGCGTCTGTTGAACGCATGCAGGCTGAAGGTCGGAAAGTACCCCAATGGGTTTTGGATATGCTGGCCGCTGGACGGGAATCATTCTATACTACCGAAAATGGTGTAAACACTTTTTATGATGTTCTTTCAGGTACGGCTAAACCAATGCCGGCGAGTAAAAAAGAAATCAATTTAAATCTACAGAAATCTGCGAGGAACCTGGTCCACAGGGATTGGAGCGCTAGTTTGATTGACTTGGGAGATGGAGTGTTGAATGTTGAGTTTCATTCTGTTCTGCAGCCCACACTTAATCCCATCGACGGATCTCTGATCGAAACGATCGATAAAGGATTAGACCTTGTGGATAAAGGTGATTATGTAGGAATGGTCATTGGCCACCAGGGACAAAATTTTAGCGCCGGCGCTAACCTGGCATTGATCCTGGAAGCCTGTGAAACAGAAAATTGGGAAGCACTGGAACTGGCCATAAAAACCATGCAGGATACAACACAGCGGATTCGTTTTTCTAAAGGCCCGGTAGTTGCCGCTCCTTTTGCCTTAACATTAGGCGGTGGAGTGGAAATCGCCGCTCCCGCTGCTGCCCGTGTTGCCGGTGCAGAACTGTATATGGGACTGGTCGAAGTCGGCGTGGGTCTTATTCCCGGCGCCGGCGGAAACCTTAGAATCATCCTCAATTTAATGGGAGATTCCAACAGCCGTGTAGGCGGTTTCCAGAAAGTACAAAAAGCGTTTGAAAATGTTGGCTTTGCCAAGGTCTCCTTCAGTGCAGACATGGCCAGGAAAATGGGCTACCTTCTTGATACAGACGAAATTGTCATGAATAAAGCGCAACTCATTTCCAGAGCTAAACAAAAAGTATTGGAACTTGCAGACGAGTACGAACCTCCTCAATACCGTGATGATCTAAAACTTCCCGGATCTGGCGGACGTACAGCCATGCAAATGGCATTAAAAGGATTTAAGATGCAAGGAAAGATATCAGATCACGATGAAATGATCGGTCAAAAACTGGCATATGTACTGACAGGTGGTGATAAAGCAGGTTTGACCAAGACTGTAGACGAACAATATTTGTTGGATATAGAACGTGAAGTGTTCGTTTCTCTTTGCGGTGAAAAATTATCTCAAGACCGCATTCGACACATGTTAAAAACGGGAAAACCTTTGCGCAATTAACAAAATTGTTTACAATTTGTTAACAGCATAAAATATATTTTCATTATTAACTTTGTGTTCTGATTCCTTACGGATAATGGACTCAAAAACAGCGAGCACAAGCAACCCGCCACACGGCGAAACCATCCTTAAAACGATAGCTGTTTTTGCTATCCTCTATTTATTTCTCGTCAGTATCGGCATGATCGGTTCGGCCTTTAAAGGCATGGGTAAAGGCTTTGCAGAGCAATTGATCCAAAGCAACGCTGGTCCCCTCATTGGGCTTTTTATTGGAATTCTGGCCACCAGTCTGATCCAAAGTTCCTCCACAACAACATCACTGGTTGTAGGCATGGTGGCAGCCGGGACATTTGGTGAAGACCTCCACATTGCTGTGGCCGCCGCTGTCCCTTATATCATGGGTGCCAATATTGGTACAAGTATTACCAACTTAATTGTATCACTGGGGTATATTGTTAACAAAAACGAATTTCGCCGAGCTTTTTCTGCTTCAATTGTTCATGATTTTTTTAATGTTATGTCTGTATTAATCCTCTTCCCAATGGAAATAGCATTTGGCTTGATCAGCAAAAGCGCAAGCTGGTTAGCGGAAATTTTAGTTGGGACAGAATCTTTTTCGTTCAATAGCCCCATCAAATTAATCACTGATCCAGTAGTCGCCTGGGTGAAAGAACTCTTCAAACAACAGGAAATCATTAATTATAATTGGCTATTGCTCATTGTTGCCCTTTTATTGCTGTTCTTTTCCCTGCGTTATTTAACAAAATTGATCCGCAGTTTGGTTATGTACCGGCTGGAAGCATTTTTTGACAGCCACATTTTCAAAACAGCTGGACGTGCCATGTTTTTCGGTGTATTTATAACGATTCTCGTGCAGAGCAGCTCAATTACAACTTCCCTGGTCGTTCCCCTGGCAGGTGCAGGTATTTTACGGCTTGAACAGATTTTCCCCTATACACTTGGTGCAAATATTGGTACTACTATAACAGCGCTTCTGGCTAGTCTAGTCTCCGGCACGATTACTCCTCTGGCCGTCGCTTTTTCGCACTTGATATTTAATATTTTTGGCATTGCAATCATCTGGCCCATTGAAAGAGTTCGAAATATACCTATCATATCAGCACAGTGGTTTTCAGAAATAGCGATACAAAATAAAATTTATCCAATCATCTACATATTGGTTGTGTTTTTCATCGTTCCATTAACCTTAATTTTCCTCGTGAGGTAAACCATGACATTATTCAAAGACATTATCAACCTTTGGAAAGCAGAAGATTTACTTTCCCAGTCCTGGGATCAATCTTATGAAATGCTGAATCTTTCCCATGAAATCTTCCAGCAGGCATTAATATACCTAAAGAATGGAGAAAACATTGACACTCTTAAAGCGCTGAAGAAACGGGATAAAGAGATCAATGAATTCCATCGGGACGTCAGGCGCAAAGTATTAACCCACTACGCTGTGAAACAGGATACATCGGATATGGCGGACGGGTTAATCCTGATCAACATGGTGGTGGATATTGAACGTATCGGTGATTACTGCAAAAATATTCTGGACCTGGCCATCAATCATGAACAGTCCATAAAGTCCGCAGAAATTTCTAAAGACTTGGTAATGATTGAAGAAGAAGTCAAGAACCGGTTTGAAAAAACCCTCCAGGCAATTCAATCCCAGGATGAAGAAATCGCTAAAACGCTCATGGAAGGCTACCGCGAGCAAATGACAGGAAAATCAGATGATATTGTCCATGGAGTTCTACGAGATAAACTCCATTTCGGCAGTGAATCTCGGACAGCAGCTATTGCGCTGTATGCACGTTACTTGAAACGGATCGGTGCACATCTAAAGAATATTACAACCACGCTGGTGAATCCTTTTGATGCTATTGGATATAAAGGATAATAATAATATTTATTCCGTAATACGGATTTATCCTTTGTAAATACAGCCTGTTGTACAATTCTCACTTACAATAACTTGCGATAAAAGAGGCAATAGTGGCTTAATTTTATCCCAGATCCAGATAGCTAAGTTTTCACTGGTAGGATTTTCCAAGCCTTCTATATCATTCAATATTCTATGATCAAGTTGCTTTAAAATTGGATTAAATATTTCCTTTATTTCTGCAAAATCCATTATCCATCCAATTTTCGAATCGATCGGCCCGTCTATATAAATTTTAACGTAAAACGTATGTCCATGCATGCGCTTACATTTATGGCCATCAGGCAGATTGGGTAGATAATGAGCAGAATCAAATGAGAATTTTTTATAAAGCTGCATTATGACTTTAAGGTATGTTTAAATATTTATGTACTTGCAGACTCAAATGCCATTCAGGATGTGTACGACAGTATTTCATAGTTTCCTGAAGATTGATTTCATAATCAGTATCATACATAGGCTGCAGTGAAAAGATATTGAAATCTAAGTTCAAATAATTACCCGGGTCTAATCCATCTTGTGGATATACAATTTTTAATTCATTCCCCGATTTCAATTTTATTTCTGTTCCTGCTTTAGGGCTGACACATATCCAATCTATGTCTCTAGGCGGTAATAATGTTCCATTGGTTTCAATAGCAATTTCAATATTTTCTTTTTTTAGTATTTTAACAAGATTCTCATCTAATTGTAATAGTGGTTCGCCGCCTGTGAAAACAACAAAGGGTTTTTCTTTTCCCTGCCAGAATGATAATAGATGATTCGTTAGTTTTTCCGGTGAATTAAATTTCCCCCCTCCAAGTCCATCAACACCTATAAAATCCGTATCACAAAACCTGCATTCAGCATTTGCACGATCTTTCTCCAGGCCGCTCCATAAATTGCAGCCTGTAAATCTACAAAAAATTGCAACCTTGCCGGTATGGGCACCTTCACCTTGAATAGTTAAATACGTTTCTTTTATAGAATAACTCATTTTTGATTTTTTGGATAATTCAGTGGATCCCTTGCATCAATTTCCTCAAAACCCTTCAGTCTTAAAAGACAGGCATCACAATCTCCACATGGTTTTCCTTTGGCAATGGGATCATAGCAAGTGTGTGTAATGGAATAATCAACTCCCAGAGAAAGTCCTGTTTTAATTATTTCTGATTTTTTCATTTTAATCAGCGGTGAATGAATGTACAGTATTTGATCAGCTTCAACAGCCACTTTCGTTGCCAACCTGCCCATGGTTTGAAAAGCATCAATATACTCCGGGCGGCAGTCAGGGTAGCCGCTATAATCCAAGGCATTGACACCGATGAAAATATTAAATGCACCTTTCACTTCTGCCAGGGCCAAAGCATAGGATAAAAATATCGTATTCCTCGCAGGTACATATGTCACAGGTATTCCTGAACTCATATCTTTAAGGTTACGACCTTTAGGAACTTCAATATTATCAGTTAATGCAGAACTGCCAAGGAAGCCAAGGTTTATATTTAATATATGATGGTCTTTAATATTATAATAATCAGCGACTGCTTTTGCAGCTTCAATTTCAAAATCATGTTTTTGTCCATATAAAAATGAAAGCAGTGAAACACTATAACCCTGATCAAGCGCAATGGCCAAAACTGTTGTAGAATCAAGACCGCCACTCAGTAATAAAATAGCTTTTTTCATAATTTATTTTTCTTCTTTATTCTCTGGAATAAGAAAATTATTAATTAAAAACTATATTTCACACCTAAACTCAAATGTGAAAAATCTTCCATTTCTTTGAAGTGAGTTCCCTCTTCCCCAATAAATTTGGAAATGAAACAATCAATTGCCCAGTTTTCCATTGGTGAATAGGTTACACCCCCTCCAAGCATTTTTTGCGAGTCCTCAAGGTCCATAAAAGTATTGCCCTTGATTTCCAGAGCATTGTCCCAGTAATTGCCCGTTGCAGATAAAAACATACCCAAGTCTGTAAACATGGCAAAAGGTGTGCCCATGCCTTGTTGGAAATCGTCTTCAGTTATATCTCTGCTGGGGAAACTCATTTCTCCACTATATTCATAGATTAGCCCTTCCAAAGAATAAATTTCACTCCCAATGAGTTGCCCAGTAAAAATATAATCATTTTCCGTAATATATTCTATTTGTATGGCATATTGAAAATATGAAGCATCAAGTACATTCTTAAAATCATAAGTATAATCATTTTCTGTCTTAAAGTATCCCCCCTCCCCACGAAGTGTAAAATCACCTATAAAAGAAACTAAATCAGCGCCTATCATTGTTGTTTTTCGATAACAAAATTCTGGTAATATAACTGGGAAATCAATAGTAGGCTCACCAGTATCAAAATACCCACCTAAAGTAAAAGAACGATCTCTCCCGCTAAAATAGGACACACCATAATCGCTGTTTCCAATGGTTGTTTTTATATTAAATCCATACTCCATTTCTGAAGGCAATTCTTTCAAATAATCTCGTGGATCAAAATTTTCAGTTGATTGAGAAACAGGAAAATCCGGTTCATTAAACGGAAGTCTATTTCCTTCATGTTCCGGTATGACTACTGCTTCTATTTGCCAGTCATTCCAGTAATATTTTACCGATAAAGACTGTGTTCCAATCTTGCGGTCTGTCCCCGGCAAAAACATGAAATAATAATCGTAGGGGTTGAGATTGTCCGTGGGATTGTTGCCGTCCACGGCTCCCCAAGCGTGGATTTGTTTTCCCACCTTAACCTCTCCCCAACTTGGATACCAAATTATATACGCTTCCCGTAAATCAAATTTGGGATCGCCCCCAGTCCATCTGTATTCAACTGCGGAATTTGTTTTCAAATCAAAATCTCCTTTTGAAAATCCGACTTCAAGTTCTGCGATCCTAAATGGTAAGGAGATGGATGATCCATCGGACGTTCTGTTCATTGTAACCGGATGAATGGAGCCGGACACATTCCATTGGGCCGCTGCGAGAGACAAAAGCCACCATGTCCTCAGGATTAGTCGCATGGACTACCTTGGCATCCGTTTCAAATTCTTTTCGTGAAATATACTGTTACCAATACCGGTATCCACTTGAACATCAGTAAATGTCACTTCTGTAGAATGCTGTTTTTGGACATTTTCCACAAATACTCGATCGATGATATAGTATTCTTTTAATTTTTGAAATGTGTATTCTTTATTCTTGAGTAAAATACCTCTCTTATCAAATGATTCTTCTTTTACACCATACAATCCATCTTTTGCTATCCATGAGATGTGTTTAGTGTAAGATGATTTCGCTTCTTTTTTCGGAATGATTTCCAATACGTAGCACTCAATGCCATTTACTGTTTCATCCTCGAGTCGTTTGTATTCATTCTCATTAAGCTCACGATTGGATAAATCTTCGTAACTCATATCGGAACCCATAAAGGAGTCGCCTTTTTTCTTGGATGAAATTCTTCGCACTTTCTTAAACGCCGGGAGCCACATGCGCATTTCATCATCTTTTTCTTTGTGTTCTATTTTAAGAAAAGCCACTCCCCTGTCATCTTTCGGCTCCAAAAACCAAATGATCTGTTTTTCGTTACCACCAGTGGATTTTGATACCATTTCGTTTGTCCGTGTTTTACCCTTTGAATTGGTCAATACCATCTTGGTTCTGTTTGACATATCCACCGGGGTAAGTTTTTCATCTATCATTTCAGCTATTTCATAGCCAGTTTGACCAATCACAATTGTGATTATCAAGGGAAGCGTAAATATCAACTTCATTTTTTACTCCAATTCAGTTTAGTGAATTCATTAATAAATATTTGGTTATTTTTATAAATAATATCCCTGTCCTTTTTCCAATTCACAGGATTGTTTCGGATGTAATTCCGAGTATTTTCCAGTTCTGATTCATCCCGGGATTGTTGTAATCCCAATGAGGTAACCGCGTCGATTCAATCCTGTATTTGTTTTTAAATTTTGTCATTTCTCGATCAATCTTTTCTTCAACAATTCCGCCAACGCGGATAAAACTGTCAATGTCCCAACAGACGTTGAAACCATGGCAAATACCATTAATCCGCCAATATATTGAATAGGGAGAAATACAGAAAACAACAAAGCGCCAAAGCTCATATTGGAGCCAGCATTCAAAATAATGGGATATCCAACATCGTCAATCACTTCACGACTTAGCTGGTTGGGATTTACTCTCCGGGACAAACGGCGAAATTGGGAAATGTAGTGAATGGCAAAATCAACGCCCACACCTATTATAATAGACGATAAAATTGCCGTAATATGATTCATTGTTACACCAAAGTGGCCCATCAATCCAAAGTTTAGTATCACAGCGGACGTCAGCGGAATCACAGCCAAGGTTCCCCATAAAATACGCTTAAAAAATATTGAAGCAATTAGCCCGATCACTATTAATGAAAAAATGATACTGAATGCGGATGATCGTATAATCATAATCACCATGTCGCGGATAACGATAATCATCCCCGTCACGGTTACCTTCATGTCCGAGGTTAAACTTTCATCAATATATGCATCGGTTTTATTGGCATAATGGAATATTTCATCCGTACTCATTATATTGGCAAGTACCGTCACCAATCCGCTTTCATAATTCATATCATCGACAACAGACGAATTATCGCTTGAAAATCCCCTAATCAAATTTTTTATCTTTAATGCTGAATCTGGAATTGTGTAATGGGCCGGTTCGTCGTCCATAAACGTACGGTGCATTTGTTTCACTACATCGGCAAATGAATAACTTAAGGAAACTTTATCTTCTCTTTCCAAGAAGGATTGAAGCGAGCTCACGTCATTAAGTACATGCGGGTCCCGCATGTCACCCTCTATTCGAACTCTTAAATCCAAAGTACCTGTCATTTCCTGATCCATGAAATCCATACTGTCTCGAATTTCGGTCCCCGGTTTAAAAAAGTGTGCAAAATTCACATCTACGGAAATTTTATGAAATCCAAACAACCCGAAAATCACTAAAATGATACCCGCTGAAAAAACGTATTTTGGATGGGTCAATACGACTTTTCCCAAACGATCAATCGTTTTTTCAAACAGACTCATTTCTTTGATTGCCTTTGATTCCAAGTTCCATTTTTTAATGGAAATAACTGCAGGAAGAAGAACCGAACTGAGAAACCACGCCCAAATGATACCTGCAGAAACGGTAACACCATATCCAATCATCGGTTCCAGTGGAGAGGAAATCATTGTCAAAAAAGCGGCTACGGTCGTTATACTTGTCAAGAATATAGGGACTAGCAACGAATCCATAGTCGTTGACAATGCTTGTTGAACCTCGCCTTTCGACCTCATCTCCTTGAAAAATTTTGCCATCACGTGTACACCGTCAGAATTGGCTATGGTTAATAGAATAATGGGCATAGACGTATGCATCATAGTAAACAAAAATCGATCCGATCCCGTTAATTTGTATACCCATCCCATAAACCCCATCATAGAAACCAATGATAATCCAATCACCATCATGACCATCAACACGCCAGGGATGCTTCTCAAATTCAATAAGAGAATAATCACCATGATTAGAATGCCCATCTTCATCAAGGACTGCACGTCGTTCCGGATCAGTGCAGGAACCGTACCCGTGATGTAGGCGGATCCGCCATAATGGATTTCGTAATTCGTTAGAATCGGATCAGTAATTTCTACAAGTTTATTCCGAAATTGATCCAATCCAACGTCATCATATGGCTGTACCATTAAAATAAGATAGTCCTCCTTTTGACTGATGAAACGTTTCTTTATGTTCGGATATTTATTGAGGTAATTTCGAATGCCGGCTATTTCAATTTCATCCAGATCACGATCGGATTGCAAATCCTGAATGAGCAAATCGCCTTCATCATTGTCCATTCGCGTCGCAGTCGCGATGCTGGTCACTTCCTCCACCTCCGGCAAGCCTTCCAACTCCATGGCTAGGTCCCAGAGCGCCCGTAAGGCATCCGGGTGATAAATGGAACTATCCTTATTGCCGAATGCCACGAAAATAACTTCCGTACTGCCGAATTCATCCTGGAGAGAATCCCATGCCTTCCGCGACTCCAGATTTTGGGGTAGCATTTTCATCATATCGTCATCTATTACCAAAAATGTTAATCCAGATGCCATCACTATCGTTGCGAGCAACGACACGACAATGGATCGAATCGGATGATTTATGTTTTGATAAATAAACCATCGCCGTATAGGATGATCCGAATAATTATTAATCTTTTCGTACATAGTATTTTTCAATTGCCTTCATTCCTTTTTCGGTGAAGATCCCTCGAGCCACAACCTGTACAAACCCTCTAATGGTTTCCCGGATCGGAAGATCATTTTTAAGAAAAAATTCCGGCTGAAATGTTGAATTAATAATGTTGATATAGACGATGGCTGCGGATTTCATATTGATATCTTCCCGAGCCAATCCCTGGTCCTGGGAATTTTTTAAAATAATATAAAATTTATCCGCTTGACTTAATCGAAAGGTTTCCATTTCTTTCCAAATACCAGGATACGATGATTTCAATTCTGCTAAACGATGAACGGGTGTCCTTCCAGCAAATTTTGAGATCGTTTCCATAATCTTGATGTATTGAACAGCAGGATTCGGTTCTTCGGTCATGATTTTATCAAATACAGAGTTGATCTGATTAAACACAAAATGGATGATGGACTGAACCAATTTTTCCTTGGTCGGAAAATATTTGTAGATGGTTTTTTTACTCATAGCCAGGCGCTTGGACAGAGCATCTACGGTAAAAGACCGGACGCCTGAATTGGCAACCGATTCAAACCCTTCTTCGAGGATCTGTTCTTCTTGTTCTGTATATTGATTAACCATTGGAAACGATTTACGTTTATATCGTTTCCGAAATTAGAAAAAAATTTATTTCAAGACAATAACAGAGTTAATTATTCATAGCCAATTGAACCATTATTACTATATCACTCATCGTAACAACCCCATCTCCATTTAAATCTGCAGGTGGTGTTGGGTTATAACCTGTACCATAAATCATATCTATTGCTAAACTTATATCTTCGATATTTATCTCGCCATCAAAATTGACATCCCCCGATGTAAACTCTGGAAAATTATCTATTAAATAGTTTAATTCATATCGTTGGGCTCTGGCGATCATTATGTTATTTCCGGGGAATGTATAATCCCATACAATGCTTCCACTGGATGTTACTTCAAACATATGGGCATCATCTGCTTCTGTAATAAGTGTATTACCATTGGGTAAACGAAAAGCACCAGATTGAACATTGGAGTGGAATCCCCCTGAATACATCCAAAAAGGACCGGAAGGACCAAATGCATCCGTGGCATTAATTGGATAATTACCTGTTGAATCAACTGGCGTATTTATTTCAAACACAGCTGAATTGTTATTTTGGTAATTATTATTGTAACATATTAGATGACCTCCACCAGGATAGTTAGCAGGAATCCAGTTAATTCCATGCTGGGAATTCAATTGTTGACTTGATCCATTACCTCTATCATACACTTGCGGATTACCCCATCTATACAAATAATCTCCACCTTTTCCTGAATTACCACCGGAGTGAGATGCCGCTTCAGCGGTGGTTGTACTGTGATCAATGATATAAATCTCACCCATTGTCCTTGATGATATAACAATTTGATTCAGTGTATCATTATAATCAATGGCGTTAAAATGCATCCAATCGGCGTGATTTCCACCAGGGCCTTGAGATCCACCAACGTTACCATAATTAATATCCATTAATTCGGGATGGTCCGAAATAACTCCATAATTAGGAAATGATGTATCTGCATCCTGAATTAAATGATCCCACAAATGCCATTCCCATACAATGTTGGCATCATTTGTACCTACTGGCTCCAGTTCCAGTATTGCTTCTGACCACATTTCATTTAGAGGATTATTGATCGTTTGCCGGCCCAAGGCATAGGCTTCTGCAGCTGTTTTTCTTTCCCAGGCAATAACAAGTATATTGCCATTAGGTAACGGCTGGATATCATGATGGTGCTGATATTGACTGTCAGAAACTGTATAATACCAAAGAATATTGCTGTTCCAATCTAAATGGGCAATGCCGCCACCAACACCGCCATTAGTCATAGTGGGGTTCTGTACCCGATATGGATAAAAAATTGTACTGTCTTGCTGCAGATAGGCCATACTTGCAGGACCTCGAGAATGATTCCAAACATTTATTACATTGAGCTGATTATTAATTAAATAGGAAATTCCATTAGCGCCTCCTCCTGGCCCACCTGCTGCAGGGCTAAAGATGGTATAGCCTTGAAACGACTGGCCGGATAATCCTGTTATAAACAGAAAAAAGAGAATATAGCGTCTTATGATCATTTCTTAAATTATAAATACTTAACTAATTGACTTGGATAGTGTCATTTAGTTAAATCTGATGCTTAAGTTTTATTGTATTATTAAATTAATATACTGTAACACAATACACCAAATTAACTAATAACATCCATGAAAACATCCAGAGCATTTACATCATATTTAACTGTGCGCCGCACTTTTGGTGCATGGTTCAGCCCAATTTTGTCCGGACTTCTCTTATTGATTCTGCGCTTGCTTGTCAACATAGGATTAATTTTTGATCATGTCTTTTTCCCATCCATCAGGAAAAAACATATTTCACCACTTGTTATAGTTGGCAATCCCCGGTCAGGAACAACCTTCCTACACCGTTTTCTCATAAGGCAGGGACTGGGCACCGGCGCCCAGTTATGGCAAATGGTCTACCCCTCATTAACACTGCAAAAATTGATCAAGCCCATTTTACCACTGTTGGAAAAGATCAGTCCGGCGCGGCATCATTCCACTGCGGCCCATGAAACAAGTTTGTCCTCCATCGAGACAGATGATGTTTCATTGCTTTTCAAATATTTTGATGGCTTTTTTCTTTATGGTTTTATTTTAGCATTTGCCGAAGAAGATCTCTTTGACTGGTTTGACCCGAGAAAAAGGAATACATCCAATCGTGATTTTGACTGGTATGAAAATTTGTGGAAGCGGTTGGCGGTTTCAGCAAAACATGATACAGTGATACCAAAATTATTTTCGTTGAGCACGAATATACCGGCTTTTCAGCAACGATTTCCTGATGCAAAAATATTGTATATGGTTCGGGATCCACTGAATGTTTTGCCATCCGGGCTGAGTTTAGTCACAGGAGTTCTGGACAAACGCTTTGGTTTTTGGAGTCTTGAAAAAGAAGTTCGTGACAGATATTTAAATCGCTTATATAAAGCATTGGTAGAATTACTACATCGCTTTCATGAGGATTGGACAAACGGATCGATCGATCAGACAAAAGTTCTAATTATTAAATATGATAGCATAATGAATGATCTTGAAGGCTTGATGGATGAGATTTTCACATTTACCAGATTCACTCCTAACGCAGAGATTATGGAAGAAATCAAGAAAACAGCGGACAGCCAGCGGCAATTCACGAGCGCCCACAAATATGATCTGGAGAAATTCGGATTAACTGCAGAACAGATACGCACCGACTGCGCATTTATTTATGACACATTCTTAAATCCACAGCTAAATGATGTTGACTAAAATACTTTTATTTATATCCAGTTTTAACTTGATCTTTGCCCTGGATTTTTCCGGGCTGGATGCAAACCAGGATTGGAAGGTTCTGCAGAATGGTAAGGTCATTATAAAAACAACACACTACCTTGGATTTCCCATTTGTACTGCTGAAACAATTCTGCCCTTTTCATTAAAATCCATTTCTGCTGTCGTTGAAAATGTTGCAGAATATCCCAATGTATTCCTGCGGGTAACACGCTCCAAGGCTCTTGAAGATGACGTGGTGCATATTATGCTGGACATGCCATTCCCTTTTTCAGGGAGGGATTACATCATAAAGTATAACAAGCATAAATTCGGCAGCGCATGGACATTTCAATTTTCAGCAGTGGAACATGAAAACGCACCGCCGGAAAAAGGTCACGTGCGTTTAATCCATGCTGCCGGCGAATGGAAGTTAACGGAAATCAATCCAAATGAAACCAAAGTTGCTTATACATGGAACGGCGAACTGTTGGGCGATTTTCCCGAATGGGGTTTGTCGAGAGCCTGGGTTACACAGGGCAATGAAATGATGGCCTGGCTAAACGACGCATTGCGAGATTGAACATGAAAATGAAACATTTGTTATTTTTGCTGTCTATCCTGTCTGCCCAGACATCGACCCAATTCAGCGGTAATGTACATTTATACGACATTCACCGTTTATCCGACCGTTCGATCATTAACCTGCCCTGGCGGATTTTCAGGTTGAATGTGGATCATCAAAGAGGGGATTTTGCATTTAATTCAACCTTGGCAATGGAATATAAGATCCGTGAGGATGATTCCTTTTTCTCTAGCAGTGACCCCCAGGAGTTTACTTGGGACTTGCGGGAATTGTACGCCAGCTGGTTTACATCCTTTGGAGAAATAAAGGTCGGCAAACAGATCCATTCCTGGAGCAGCGTGGATGATAACAGCCCTATTGATAACATCAACGCCTATGATTATTACTACATCTTCAATTTGGGCAGCGACCGAAAATACAGTTCACTGGGATTAACCTTGGACTATTATTTGAATAATACAAAACTAGGTTTCTATTATTCCCCCCTGCACCATATCAATAGGCTGCCCATCAATGATCCTGATTTTCCTATTCAACTGCCTGTAACGCCCCGATCATCACAAATGATAAGTCCCAAAAACCCGGATGAATTCGGCATTTCACTGCAGCAGAAATTGAACTTTGCCGATCTTTCATTCACCTATTTCAGCGGTTACGACAGGCTGTTCAGCTTGAGCGGTACCAATGTCTTTACAAACCAATTCCAGACAGTGACCGTTCTGGATACCGTTTATTCATTTCGCAAAACAGATATGATTGGTACCGGGATCGTCATCCCAACAGAATGGTTTGTTATCCGCAGTGAATTCGCCCATTTCTCAACTGCTGATAATTTGGATACACTTGATATACAGCACGAGCACCCGAAATATCCCAATGTGTACACAGACATCATGTTTTCCCATACCTTCAAGACGAAAGCTGAATTTTACCAGGTCATTGTCCAATTAGAAACTGAATTGCCTGGCGGCATTGAATTCATCGGGCAGTATTTCAAGTATGATACCTTATCATTTGATGCGGACAATTTGCCGGACGTGGACCTGCCCTTATTGGAAGCAGGTTTTGACCCCTATTCTGTATTCTTCCCCGGAATGGGAACACCTTTGGCAATTATGGCTCCTGAAGTTATTATCATGATTTTTAATAAATCCTTCATGAATGAGCAATTGCTAATTGAAACACTATTTTTATTGGACCAAGCCACTTATAATGGTACTAAAGGAAATGGGCGCTTGATCGAATTAAAAAGTACGTATGACCTTTCTGCATCATTAAAACTGATCACCGCACTGACGAAAGTAACAGGCAATTCATCACTGGATGACAACTATACTTTTAATAATATGGTAGACTTCTCCCACATTCGGTTTGAATTGAAATATTTCTTCTAAATTATTTCAACAGCACCATCTTCTTGGTCTGTATAAAACTTACGCTTTCGATTTGAATAAAATAAAGACCGCTTGGCTGACGACTGCCATCCCATTGGATGCTGTGATTGCCTGTCAATAATTCATCATTTATAAGTGTTGTGATTTCATGTCCAACAATATTATACACCTTAACCGTAACAAACTCTGTTTGAGGAATTGAAAACTCTATTGTGGTCGTTGGGTTAAAGGGATTGGGATATGGATTAAATAAGTGAATTTTATCCGGTAGAAAAAAATCTCCGGTGACAGCTGCGGCATCACAATCCTGGGAGTCTGTAACCATAAATGAATAATAGAACTGGTCCAGCGTGATGTGAAAATGGTCACTGCCGGCTATACATGCTGGAACATCATCACACAATTGATTCCCACCAATGGCAAAATAGGGATACCAGGCGGCATCCATGTCATTCCAATTGATATCAAGTGAGCATATACACGTCGGTATAAAGCTGATCTCATTATTAAATAGCCATAAATAGGTTAGGTTATCCAAATTACAAAAAGACTCGGGGAGTGAATCCAACTCATTATAGCCGGCGTCCAACAGGTATAGATTGGATAAATTGCCAAAATCAACCGGAAGACTTTGTACTCGATTATTGGAAATATATAAGGACTGCATATTGGTTAATTGGCTGAAACTGGGTGGTATTTCTGCAATCCTGTTCCACTCCAGGTACAGTGCGCTCAATTCATCCCAGTTTCCAATACTGTCCGGTAGAACAAATATGGTATCATTCACGCCACTTGTATTTCCATAATTACCAGCAACCAAGATCTTCAACCTGCCGTTATTCCACGTTTGTGTTCCAAGCTCAAGGGGGGAATTATAGTCCAGGCCATTTTCACTGATCAGTGCATCAAGTACATCAATGTCGTTTGTATAAAAACAGCTGTCCCCATTAATAATATTTACTGAAGCTGGAATGGTATCAAAATAGGTGTATCCAGGATCGCATTGGGCAAGCAATGGAGTATGGATTAGGATAAGGAGTAAGAATATGGATATGGATTTCATTTATTTGAGGAGGAGAATTTTCCTGGTTTGTGATTTCTGTTCTGACGTTAGTTTTACAAAATATATTCCGCTGGGTTGATTTTTGGCATGCCATTGAAAGGAATATTCACCGGGGTTTATTTCATCATCAACCAATGTTTCTACCAAACGTCCTGTTATATCAAATACTCGTAGGGACAGCAGATCTGTTGTCCCTACCGAAAAACGGATGGTGATGGATGGATTGAATGGATTTGGAAATGGTTCATATAGCTTAAATGCATTTGGCAATAATTCATCATCAATTGCCACGGGGAATGTATAGGCATTCACATTGACTGTTTTTGATAAATGGGTATGTTCAGTGGGCGTTACGGTAAATACCATGGGATTTGCATAAGCAAGGTCATTTAATTGATCCGTCGAATATGTAACTGTATAACTTTCACCGGCCTGTATCGTTGTTTCCTGCAGCTCTGAATCAAACCAGCCTTCATCATCAACCAGTGAATATTCATATTTAACTATATTATATCCTTCATTGTGAATCTCAAAAACAACTGTGGAATCACCAATGTAAACACTGGGTTCTGATTCATGCAAGTGGAGTTCCTGGGTTAGAATGCTAAAGGCGACAGGATAAATCCCCGGAATACGCATGGCTCGATACACTGCACCATTGGGTAAGGATAAATTCAGGTCCGCTTCCCAGACAATATCACCATTGGTATTCACTTCCAATGAAGTTCCGCCACCGCCAACAGTTGTGATCAAAACATTCCCGTTTTCCAGTTTTTGAGCATTGCCGGAAGCAAAACCGAATAAATCAGTGGGTAAAACATATTCCCACTCAATTTCTGCGTTAAAGGAATTCCCATCATTACTAATGTCAATCTCTATAGCACGGGACGTAGGCTCATCCGTCCCCAAAAAGATCTCACTCAAATTGCCGTTATCAAAGGTAACAATATTGCCGTTATCAAGGATTTGAATACTGTGCTGAAAACTGAAACCTAAATCATGCCCAAAATCCACATCACCTGATGGAAATTCATGGCCCATATTCCAAACAACATCACCACTGGCATGATCAATTTTGGTTATTCTTGATAAGTGCCGTGTTGAAATGTAAATGGCATTGTCTTCTTCAGAAAAAGTAATGGCGTTTATGTGGGTCCAATCGTACTGCTGATCAATAAAAGCCTGGTCCCAGGTTCCGCCAATATCATCATAATCCTGCATATTATAATAATCGAAGGTATTCCAGCTCCAGACCACGTCCCTGGTATCCTTGTCCCATTCCACAATTTTATCTCCTATCCATGAAAACTCCAGTGTAACACCATCGGCAATATAACCAAGCCCCTGGAATAATGATGTCCAGCTGCCCATGGGAATGGGGCCAATTTCCATAACAGAAACAACACCCATATAATTGCCGTTGGGTAATTGGATCAAATCATGGTGGAGAAATTCATTATTGGGCTCTTCCCAAAGCAACTGGTTCGCAATATCAAATTCCACTCCAGGCAGGTTATTATCTGATGAATTATCCAGGTAACAGCCGAACAGGTCGCCATCCTCATTGGTATTATAAAAAACCAGATCGCCATTCCCGGAATTCCAGATCTCATTGCCGTTGAAATCGACAACTGCGCTGTAATAATTGAAAAATGATCCAAAAATAGTTACGCCTTCAGCTATCTGTGATGCATCAGTAATAGTTGTGTTTACATTAGATTTTTGTTCGGCTGTAGTAAACGTGTATACATCTGACCAAGTGCCGAGATCACCATTCAGATTATTTTTGCGCACACGCCAGTAATGCTGGGTATTCCAATTAATATTCTCTTCATCTATATAGACCAGTGTTTCATCGGTTACATTGATTACCACATCGCTGAAATCCTCATCTAGGGCGACCATCAATTGATATCGATCTGCCGAGGGAATCTGCTCCCATTCGAACAACACATGGGTATGATAAATTGCAGCATAATTCGACGGCTGGATCAGATCTGCTTTTAAAAACGAACAGCAAACAAATAAAATGATAATCGGTTTCATATAATTGTCATATTTGGGAATCAAATTTATTAAACCCATTACAATACTATTAGTTAAATGTAATTTTCCTTTCAAATGTCGGCTCGATTCCAACCACCTATCGTGATCCTGGCGAATGGCTTATTCCCTTCGCACACGTACCCGTTACAAATTCTGGATGAAGCAGGAACAGTCATTTGCACGGATGGCAGTGCTGATTCGCTGCTGAATTTGGGCCATACACCACATATTATCATAGGCGACCAAGACTCAACAAGTCTTAATAAAAACGAATTCCGCGGCCTATGGATAGCAACGCCTGATCAAAATAAAACAGACCTCCAAAAAACACTGGAATGGTGTTTTGTCAACGATTTGCATGACGTTGTTGTGCTGGGAGCCATGGGCAAACGGGAAGACCATAGTTTGGGTAACCTCCATGTGCTGGCAGAATTTTCCGAAAAGATGAATATCCATTTTGTATCAGATTATGCGTCCATCCATTGCTGCAAGGGAAAACGGTCGTTTCCATCTATAAAAGGCCAGCAGATTTCCATTGTTGCCATTGAGCCTGTTGAGTCAATAACAACTAACGGGTTGCAATACGCTTTGGATAACGAACCATTGCCACAGGCCTGCAATGGTATCAGCAATGCGGCTGAAGGTACTGAATTTTCCATAGACACGATTCACCCAGTCTGGTTGTTCATCAACCACTTTGGATGAGGCAGTTGTGCACTCTTTAGACTGGCTGGCCATTGGCGGATATGTTGTCCTGCTGCTTTGGCTGGGATTTTATAAATCAGCAAAAAAAGAAGAATCTAAAGATTTTATCCTGGCCGGACGGAAATTGAGCCTGCCGGGGTTTATTGCTACGCTGGTTGCCACATGGTATGGCGGCATTCTGGGGATTGGTGAAAACACGTATAATTACGGCATCCAAACCTGGTTCATTTTCGCCCTGCCCTATTATATATTTGGGCTCTTGTTTGCAATTTTCCTAGCACCACGAATTAGAAACCTTCCTCACCGTTCCATCCCCGATCACTTTAAGCATCATTTTGGACATAGTGCCGGAATCGTCAGCGCCCTGCTGATTCTATTTCTCGCTTCCCCGGCACCCTATATTTTGAGTCTCGGTTTACTATTGAAACACACTGTTGGCTGGTCACTGCAGTCAGCAATCCTCATTTCCACAGGGTTGAGTTTAATCTATATCTGGTACGGCGGATTTCGATCTGTCGTGCGCACGGATATACTGCAATTCGGGTTTATGTTCGCCGGATTTATATTACTGCTGATCTTTGCTTGGGGACTCAGTGATGCTCCAATTACTCTGATTTCAACTCTGCCGGAACGCTATTTCGATCCCACCGGCGGGAATTCTATCCAATATATACTTGTCTGGTTTTTTATTGCCATGTGGACGTTTATTGATCCCGGTTTTTACCAACGCACGGCGGCGGCCGGTTCTCCTGGTACAGCAAAAAAAGGAATTCTGATTGCAATTGGCTTTTGGTTTATTTTCGATATTTTAACTATAACTACAGGCCTCTATGCAGTGGCGTTATACCCAAATCAAGATGCTGCCATGGCCTATCCTGAACTGGCTTCTCGTATCCTTCCTCCCTTCGTTTATGGCATTTTTCTGGTGGGTTTATTCTCCACCATCATGTCCACTATTGATTCTAATGGACTCATTTCTGCAATTACTTTTGGACGTGATATCCTGCTGCGGATTCAGCAAAAAGATGAACGGGGAAATGAAAGGGAATATATCCGTAAAGGACTGGTGGTCATGGCTTTTATCGCCGTATTGTTGGCCTTAAGCATACCATCTGTTGTTAAATTATGGTACGTAATCGGCTCCATCATTGTACCGGGCATCCTGCTTCCTTTTCTCATGACCTTCACCAAAATGAAATTAAATGACCGCAAAATAATCCCCACATTGTTGATACCGGTCATTACTGCTGTTTTCTGGTTTTATTATGGAAAAATAATCGGCCACTACCCCGGAAATATTGAGCCATTTTACCCGGGATTGCTCATTTCTATTGTGCTTATTGGAATATGGAAAAAATGAAACTGGAAATAGAACGAAAATTTCTTGTCCGGGATAACTGGCCACGTCCGGATGCAGGGCAGCACTGTATCCAAGGGTATATCAGTGCTGATAAACATAAATTATAAATCAATACTGATTTGCACTACCAAGCACATTTTTTATTTTGTGTTTGTACAGTTCTTTTAGTGCTTCACGGGCCGGCCCAAGATATTTCCGCGGATCGAACGCTTCAGGAGAATCATTAAAAACTTTACGGACTGCTGCGGTCATTGCAAGGCGTCCATCTGAATCAATGTTAATCTTGCATACTGCAGAAGTCGCGGCCTTCCGAAGTTGTTCTTCCGGAATACCAATTGCTTTTTTTAACACACCTCCGTTTACGTTGATCAAATCCACCAAATCCCGCGGCACAGAAGATGAACCATGCAAAACAATCGGAAAACCGGGGAGTTTTTTTTCTATTTCTTCCAGTACATCGAATTTCAGTGGTGGCGGAACCATCTTTCCATTTTCGTCCTGTGTGCATTGTTCTGGAGTGAATTTAAAAGCACCGTGGGACGTCCCGATGGAAATTGCCAATGAATCACAGCCGGTTCGTTCAACAAATTCGATTACTTCTTCCGGGCGTGTATACGTGGACTCTTCAGCGACTACATCATCTTCAATCCCTGCCAAAACGCCAAGTTCAGCCTCTACGGTCACATCAAACTGATGGGCATAGTCTACCACTTTTTTTGTAAGAGCGATATTCTCATCAAATGAATGATGTGACGCATCAATCATCACTGATGAAAACCCCATGTCTATGCAATCTTTGCACAATTCAAATGTGTCTCCGTGGTCCAAATGAACAGCGATGGGGAATTTCCCGCCGAGTTCCCGGGCAAATTCCACAGCCCCCTGGGCCATATAGCGCAGGAGTGTCTGGTTTGCGTACTTTCTTGCCCCGGATGACACTTGCAAGATAACTGGTGATCCAGTTTCGGCACAGGCCTGTATAATCGCCTGTAACTGTTCCATGTTGTTAAAATTATAAGCAGGGATAGCGTATTTTCCTGCCATTGCCTTTTTGAACATCTCTCTGGTGTTCTCAAGACCTAATTCTTTGTAGTGTACTGACATTGTATTCTCTCTTAATTAAATTAATTACTAGGTTTTTCTGGTTGTTGAGCCTGTTAAATCTGGTTTTCAATTTCCGTTAATAATTGTTGATACCACTCCTTGCTTGTATCAAACGGTTTACCACCTTTTATGCGACTAAATTCTATAAGACTCATTTCATTGTTTTTATCTTCGTCCAACCCGGCGACACCGCTTGCTCCTGCTAAAGCTTGTTCCGCCGCCAAAGCCGCTGATCGTGTGATCAGTTCAACATCATATTTGTTCGGCGCAGCTGAACGGGCAAAATATCCACTTTTTTGGACAAGGACTTTTTCTGCGTTTAATTTTTTCTTGAATTGCTGGGCGAACCATTGGCCGGGGTTGACCTCATCCAGTCTTACGTGCCCGAAGGCATCCCTGGGGACTTCTTCACCTTTGGCTTCCATTTCCTTAATAATAGCGTTCACCCCGGCGCCTTCACTCAAGAAAATATTCACACCGTCTTTTTCAGCCATACGTTTATTCAAGCGTACACATTCACTTTCAAAATCCAATTCTTCTTCCGGGATATAAATAGCATCAACATCCCAGCGGTCTTTCGTTATCAGCATGCTATCAATAAACAATTTATTACTTAATCGTTCACGATATTTTTTGGCAGTTGCTGCCGTGAGCCAGCCACAATGGCGGCCCATGACTTCATGGATCAACAGTTGACGGGTGCTGGTTGTATTTTCGTTGGCGATATTTTCAAAAAAGAGTGCACTCTGTTCCGCGGCTGTATCCGCACCCAGTGAACGGGCAATGGGATAAACATCATTATCTACTGTTTTAGGTAATCCCACCACAGTCAAATTATGGCCGCTATTCTCGAGATAATTTGCCAATTCTGCCGCCATGGTATTCGTATCATCCCCACCAATTGTGTGGATGATATCCACACCATCTTTTTTGAGCTGATCAGCGGCAACTGCAATGGGATTTTCGCCTTCATTTATATAACCATTATTTACACAATTTTCTGCATTGGTGAGTTTAACCCTGCTGTTGCCAATAGGACTCCCACCGTATTCCAGGAGCGTATCCGCGTGTTCAAAAGCATTTTCAGGGAATATAATCGAATGCCCCAGCAGCAGTCCGCGGTAACCGTTTAAATAGCCAATAAGATCGGCGTCCGGTTCCTTGGCATGGTATTCCTTTATCAATGCGCCAATGGACGCCGCAAGGCAGGGCGCGAGTCCGCCGGCAGTTAGGAAGGCAATTTTCATTTAAACAATCGTATGCTGTTTATGTGCTTGAAGTCTGTTATTTTTCGCTGTTAATTAAACTGATTACAGATGAAAAAAATCATGTGGCAACCGTCTGTGGAGCAAATTCAGCGTTCACAGATGTTCAAATTTAAAGAATACATCAACACTAATCATGGGCTAAATCTTGATTCTTACCAGGATTTACATGAATGGTCCGTAAACCAGATCCCCACATTCTGGGAAGAAGCCTGGAACTATTTCGATATTATCCATGGAGAACCTTATACGCAGGTTGTAGATGATGTTTCCAAAATGCCTGGAGCGAAATGGTTTGCCGGTTCACGTCTGAACTTTACAGAGAACCTCTTGCGTCGCAGGGATGAAAAATCAGCCATTTTGTTCAAAGGGGAAGGCCAGCCTGTACGTAAAATAACCTATGCAGAACTATATCGATCTGTCGCCCAAACGGCCCAGGCGTTAAAAGATGCCGGTGTGGAGAAAGGCGATCGTGTGGCTGGCTTTGTTCCCAATATGCCGGAAAGCATTATTGCCATGCTGGCGGCCACATCCATTGGTGCCATCTGGTCTTCCTCTTCCCCGGATTTTGGGATCAAGGGTGTCTTAGACCGCTTTACGCAAATCGAGCCAAAAGTCCTATTTGCCGCAAATGGCTATTTTTATAATGGCAAGGCCCATGATTCCCTGAAAAAATTGGAGGGAATTCTAAATGATCTCTCCAGTGTACAAAAGGTCGTGGTGATTCCATATACCGAAGATGAACCAGATATCAGTACTGTGAAGAACAGTATTTTATTCTACAACTTTATGGATAATGATGTAACATCAATCGACTTTGCACAACTTCCCTTTGACCACCCGTTATATATCATGTATTCATCGGGAACGACAGGCTTACCTAAATCCATCGTTCATGGAGCCGGTGGAACATTACTACAGCATTTGAAAGAATTGTGCCTCCATTGCGATATTACTGAAAATGATACCGTTTTTTATTTTACAACTTGCGGGTGGATGATGTGGAATTGGCTGGTGAGCAACCTGGCCATTGGCGCTACACTGGCGCTGTATGATGGTGCTCCATTTTACCCGGATTCTAACGCCATGTGGGCCATGGCCGAAGAACTGGGCATTACTGTTTTTGGGACCAGCGCCAAATTCATTGCCGCCAGTGAGGATGCGGGAAATAACCCAAGAAAAACGACTGATCTTTCATCTGTACGGATCATTCTCTCTACTGGCTCTCCACTTATGGAAGAAAATTTTGATTATATTTATAAAGATGTCAAAGAAGATGTTCAACTGTCATCCATTTCTGGGGGAACAGACATTATCTCCTGTTTTGCCGGTGGCAGTCCCATGCTGCCAGTGTACCGGGGCGAGTTGCAATGCAGTGGCCTGGCCATGGATGTAGATGCCTTTGACCTTAATGGCAATTCCATCCGTAATGAAAAAGGTGAACTGGTCTGCAAGCAGGCTTTTCCTTCTATGCCCGTTTATTTCTGGAATGATACTGACGGCAGTAAATACCATCATGCATACTTTGACAAATTTGAAAACATCTGGTACCACGGGGATTATATAGAGATCAGTGACTACGGCGGGGTGAAGATCTATGGCAGAAGTGATGCGACACTGAACCCCCAAGGTGTTCGGATCGGAACAGCCGAGATCTATCGAGTGGTTGAAAAGATGAAAGAGTTCAATGACAGTTTGGTCGTGGGTGTTCAGAAAGAAGGAGATGAACAGGTGGCCCTATTTTTGAAAATGAATGATGGTTGTGAGCTTACTGAAGAATTGATCAAAGCTATCAGGTTATCCATTCGACAAAATTGTTCTCCACGACATGTTCCAGCGATCATACGACCTGTAGATGACATTCCCTATACTATCAACGGTAAAAAAGTGGAACTTGCTGTGAAAAAAGTAATTCATGGCGAAGAGGTCACCAACAAGGATGCCCTGGCCAACCCGGAAGCACTCGAGTGCTTTAAGGATATACTCTGATCATTCCAATACTCACATTTCTGGTCTCCCTCGCTTTATTTTGGGGAGCCGCTAAAAAAGAAAAACAGGTCATCTATTCCATCCAGGCTGCAATTATCTATGCATTTCTGACCACCGGCTGGTATAATATTGAACATAACCCCCATTTGTTTTTGTGGTTATGCAACATTACAGCTGTGATTGGACTTTTTCTTTCGTTTAGATATAATCAAAAACTGTTTGAAATCTTTTTTTACTTTACCTGGACGGGGGATTTGCTGACGCTGTTGATCTGGCCCAACCCTGTCAGCCCGCCATTGGCAACTTATCCCTTATCATGGGCTGGATTCGTTCTAAAACATTCAGCGCCCCTTGCATTAACGATTTTATTCATAAAACAGGGACGATTACTCAATAGGGATGCTGCCTGGTCTGCTTTAAAAGCCATGTTGGTATATGCTGGTTTTATTGCAGTTTATGATTTTGGATTAGGTCAAAATATTCTTGATTTCTGCTATCCATCGATTGAAATCATGAAGCTATTCGGCCCGTGGCCATATTATATAATCGTTAATATATCATTAGCGCTGCTTTGGTATTATATAATTCACATGATTACAATACGCATCAAGATCGTTAAGATTTCGTAAATTACAACACCATGGCGGCTGCCTTATCCCTTTCTTTGGGAGCTTGCGATCAAAGCGTAGCCGCCTTTTTTATTTTACTCTCCCCTGCCCCTCTCTTTAGAAGAGAGTGGTCTAATGGTGAGTTGCAATGGAACCCAATTTAATTCCATGGCGTACAAGCCCAAGATCGCAAGCGTAAACTCAAAGAAAGGAGCACGCCATGAAAAAAAACGATAACAGTTCAACGGGAGCGTTTATAATCTCCCTGACCTTCGCTGTGGTAGTTTTCACAGCACTTTACATCCAGCATAAACCAACCGTTCAATCCGAATTGGCAGAAGCATCACCATTTGAAGAAGAAGTGGTTGTTGAAAAGTCGAATGCTATTGAATGGGTGGAAGAAGAGGTTATCACTCCGGAACTACCAAAGGTGATATCCTTTGCACAGGCCTATGCCATTGCCCGAGAAGCATTGGGCCCCGGCCAGGTCTTTACCTGGAACGGGAACCAGTATTCAACCAACACTGCAGAAGAAAATGTGCAGAATGTTGAAGAACCGGAACGAACACAGGATCTGGCAGACGGACAGGATTCATTGACCCTATCCCATGCTCTCACTCCGTAACTGCAACAAAAAGCCCCCTGGAAACAGGGGGCTTTTATTTTTTTATGATCTTCCGGATCTGTGTTCTGTGCAAGTATTGATGCCCTGCCGCAAGGCAAAGCCATTGAAATGAATTCAGCGGCCCCAGCCAGGGATGGTCGAATTTCATGGCTGAACTGCGGTGGTAGCGCTCATCGCTCATGACCGTGATAAATTCATCCTGGAAACCGTTGAAACGGCCGATAATCTCTGTCCCTGTTTTTTCCGACGGTTTTACATCGGCAATATCGAGGTCCTTATTGGGTACTTTTTCTTCATTCAGACTGATAATGATTTCTTTTAACTCCCGGCCCACTATGACCAGATGCTCCAAGACCATCACCGGGGACCAAAACCGTGAACTATCTTCCAATCCACGCAGCCTGTCGATCAACACCTGGGTTAGTAATTGATCGTTATTCAAAGGTTCGATCAGTGCTTTGATATTCTGGCCTTCTTCGTGAAACAGTTCCACACCGGAATGCCAGGTCATGGTGCGGACATAATTGGGAAAGGTTACATAGCGCAGGTAAAGTGTTTCATACCAAGGCAGGCCTGCACCGGGTTCATCAAGGGTTGGCGATACCGGCATTAAATTTTATTCAACGCCTGTTCCAAGTCAGCAATCAAATCATCCCCTGCTTCGATACCGATGGACAAGCGAATGAGCTTATCCTTGATTCCAGCGCAGGATCGCTCCTTAACTGACATGCCGGAATGGGACGTCTGCACAGGACGAGTTACCAGTGATTCCACTCCGCCCAAGCTGGGTGTATTAATGAATAATGTTAAATGGGCTATGAACCTGTCTGCATCATTCACATTGCCGTCAATTTCGAAACTGACCATGCCGCCGAATCCTTCAAGAAGTTCCCGGGCACGTGCATGACTGGCACTGCTTTTAAGACCGGGATGATTAACTTTGCTCACTTTTTCATGATTTTCCAAGAAGCCGGCGATATCCAGTGAATTACTATTCTGGCGAGCCATGCGAATTCCCAGCGTTTTCATCCCGCGGTGCATGAGGAAGCAGGCGTTGGGATCCAGCGAACCACCAAGGTGATTCAATTTATGGCGAACCCTCGTGATCAATTCCGTTGAACCGATAGCCGCACCGGCAACAATATCTGTATGGCCGTTCAAATATTTAGTGGCGCTGTGGAGAGATAAGTCAAAACCATGCTCCAGGGGACGGTAATTTACAGGCGACGCAAATGTATTATCAATCAGGGAGAGGAGATTATGTTCTTTGGCAAATTGCACAACAGCATTGAGGTCCAACACATCTAATAGCGGGTTGGTGATTGTTTCCACATAGATCAGTTTTGTTTCAGGGCGCAGTTTATCTTTCCAGTTGCCGGGATCACAACCATCGATAAAATCACATTCTATCTCAAGATCCGGAAAATCCTTATTAATAAGATCATGTGTACCGCCATACAGTGATTCATGGGCCAGGAAATGATCACCGGATTTAAGAAAGGCCAAGAGTGCCGCTGAAATGGCGGCCATCCCGCTGGAGGTGACCAGTGCATCTTCGCCATTTTCCAGGGCGGCCAGTTTCTCATGGAGGACTTTATGGTTGGGGGTATTGTTCAGGCGAATGTATCTTAAATCATGGTAATCTGTTTCACCTTCGAATTCAAAGGTAGAAGATTGAAAAATGGGCATACTCACTGCACCGCCATAGCGCTGTTCGGGCTCGCCCGCATGAATGAGTTTTGTATCTATTTTATGATTTTTGGACATGAAATATTTCGGATCGTGAATGAGAATGTAGCCCTAAATTAAAAAAAGGGCAATGGAGTCAATTGTGTGTTTGAGTTTATTATTTTCCTTATTAGTATTTTTATGAATATATTGTTGTATGAATTGAAAATTAAATGATGGCAAAAGATAAACAATATAAAGGCAGTCAAGCAAAAGTTGATGCATTGGTCAAAAAATTGATCAAGGACAATATGTATGACCCTAACGATGAGGAACACTGGCTTATCGATGAATATGATAGATTTAATCACCATGCAAAGGAATCATTAAATGTATTTGAAAAATATTATGGTGCGGTCTGGGATGATTTAAAAAAAATGCGGCGTATGAATATAGAAATTTTTT
>Ga0208638_1000382_pt1 | contig 33331 bp, 33 predicted proteins | sample ETNtaG_34_FD_185753 | JGI IMG/M metagenome (GOLD analysis project Ga0208638, IMG submission 185753) | Marine microbial and viral communities from oxygen minimum zone, Eastern Pacific Ocean - ETNP201306SV51 (SPAdes) (version 2) | ecosystem: Environmental > Aquatic > Marine > Oceanic ...
CCCGTTGTTGAACGCTTGGTGATTTCTGCGTCGGCAAGAGTAAGGCCTGCTTCATTGAGTGCCTTACAGACGCTATCGAAATCATCAGCTGAGGTCACTACTTCAATTGCTCCCTCTTGGTCGGTGTCAATCTCTTCCGCCCCTGCTTCAATCGCGATCTCCATCACCTGTTCCTCATCACTGCCGGGGGCGAAATTGATGACTCCGACAGTGTTGAAAAGATAAGCCACGGACCCATCGGTGCCCAGGTTGCCCCCATGCTTGGTAAAGGCATGACGTACTTCACTGACCGTCCGATTACGATTATCTGTTGCGCAGTCCACCAGAATGGCGGCGCCGCTCGGTGCATAGCCCTCATAGCGAACCTCTTCATAAGAGACCCCTTCCAGCTCTCCAGTCCCCCGTTTTACTGCCCGATCAATGGTGTCCCGGGTCATATTCGAACCAAGCGCTTTATCGATCGCCGCCCTTAAACGGGGATTCGAAGCGGTATCACCGCCACCCTGGCGTGCCGCTACTGTGATCTCCCTAATCAACTTGGTAAAGACCTTGCCCCTTTTTGCATCCTGGGCGGCCTTGCGAAACTTGATGTTGGCCCATTTACTATGACCTGCCATATCCTCTCCCTGACTCTGTAACGCCTGCTACAGATCTAATTTAATGCCCCGCTTCTCCAGTCATAATTTGTCCCATTGGGAACCTTGATTGCAGTTGATACTAACACTCCAGGTCTCTGTTCTCACTTTTCATATTTTAGAAAGAGCACCAGCTCCCTTGGCAATCTCCTCAATTACTTCACGATTTGTCCATGAAAAGACCCGATTTGCCGCCTCTTCACAGGACAGCCAAACCGACTGCCGGTGTTCAGCAGGGTTCAGCCTGACCGGAACTTCTCTCTCCAGTCTGATTGCATAGAGATATTCTCTGTTGTCGATGACATCGGGAGAGTAACGATGGCGCCATGCCGGCAGGATGGGGAAGAGATAACTTCGGTTGCAGTTGACCAGCGCATCTCCTGCTTCGATTCCGGTCTCTTCAAAGAGCTCCCGTCGTGCAGCAACATCAGCCGGCTCTCCCCACTCCAGAGTGCCTGTTACTGACTGCCAAAATCCTTCAGGGGCAACCCGCTCCAGGAGCAGCACCTGAAGATCTTGGGTATAGACCACCACCAGAACTGATTCCGGACGTCGAAATTGAGAACGCCCACTAGCGGTCATTCTTCGCTTGGTGCTTCCTTTACCGGGGGCTTGCGCAGGCGAATTCCCAGCTCTCTCAGTTGAGGCTGATCAACCTCTCCCGGTGCATCGGTAAGCAGGCATGATGCTTTTTGTGTTTTTGGGAAGGCAATAACATCACGAATGGAGTCACAGCCTGTCATCATGGCGGCAATCCGATCCAGGCCGAAGGCGATACCCCCATGAGGTGGCGCGCCATAGCGAAGCGCCTCAAGCAAAAAGCCAAATTTCTCTGTCGCTTCAGACTCACCAATTCCCAGCATCCTGAAGACCCGGCTCTGCAGCGTCGTATCATGAATTCGAATCGAACCACCGCCCAATTCACTGCCATTGATGACCAGATCGTAGGCTCTTGACCTGACATCACCGGCATTACTCTCAAGGTTCTCGAGATCATCCGGGTGGGGGGCGGTAAAGGGGTGGTGCAGGGCCTGCCATCGCCTGTTCTCCTTGTCCCACTCTACGAGGGGAAAGTCGACAACCCAGAGGGGCCGCCACCCCTCTTCAATCAACCCACTCTCTTCACCCAGACGCTCACGGAGTGCCCCCAGAACAGCATTAACCAGATCAGCGTCATCCGCTCCAAAAAAGAGAAGATCTCCGGTTTTAACTGCTGTTCGCTCCAGGATTTGGGTTATTACCTCATCGGACAGGAACTTGAGGACAGGAGATTGCAGCCCCTCTCTCCCTAAAGAGAGGTCATTGATCTTGATATAGGCTAGCCCCTTTGCGCCCAGGCTCTGAGCAAATTCGGTGTATCTGTCGATCTGCTGACGAGTGAGGCTATTGCCGCCTGGAAGAGGCAACGCAGCGATTCGACCATCCGGACGGTTTGCCGGCCCGGAGAAGACCTTGAATTCAACCCCGACCATGAGATCCGTCAGATCAACCAACTCAAGAGGAATCCTCAGATCCGGGCGGTCACTGCCAAAACGAGCCATAGCATCCGCATAGGTGATCCGGGGGAAGGGGTCTGGCAGTTCCACTTTGACCACCTCTTTGAAGAGCTGACGCACCATAGGCTCAACCAGGCCCATGACGCTCTCTTCGTCGGTAAATGAGAGCTCCATATCGAGCTGGGTGAATTCCGGCTGTCTGTCGGCCCGCAGATCCTCATCCCGAAAGCAACGAGCGATCTGGTAATAGCGGTCATACCCAGACATCATCAGAAGTTGTTTGAAGAGCTGGGGTGACTGGGGGAGAGCAAAAAACTGACCCTCATGGGTCCGACTCGGAACCAGGTAGTCACGCGCCCCTTCAGGGGTCGATCGTGTCAGGACCGGGGTCTCAACCTCGATGAAACCCTCATTATCCAGAAAATGGCGCAGTGAACGAGTGATGGCGTGACGCGTCGTAAGGTTTTTTTGCATTGATGGACGACGCAGGTCCAGATAACGGTATCGAAGCCGCAGCGCCTCATTGACATCATCCTCATCTTGCTGAAAGGGCGGGGTCTCTGATGAATTCAGTATCTCTATCTCACGCACCAGAAGCTCAACCCTGCCTGTGGGCAATTCCGGATTCTCCGTCCCTTCCGGACGAAGCCTTAACAACCCATTTACCCTTAATACAAACTCATTGCGAACACTGTCGGCAATGGCAAATGCCTCTTCACTATCCGGATCTGCAACCACCTGAGCGAGGCCAGAACGATCACGCAGGTCAATAAAGATAACGCCCCCATGATCCCGTCGGCGATTAACCCACCCACACAGAGTGATCTCCTGATCTATCAGTGATTGGTTAATCTCACCACAATAATGGCTGCGCATATCCTTCGTCTCTCCTGAATAAAATATGGACTGTTTTTCTCTAACCCGAAGATTCCGGGTTATCGCTCACCTCATCGCTCTCTTTATGAGGCGTCACCACCCCGGTAGTGAGGATCATTTTCAGCCCTTCATCAACACTGATCTCCAGCTCTCTTACATCCTCTCTGGGAACCATGACAAAAAAACCCGAAGTTGGGTTGGGAGTGGTCGGCACATAGAGATGGACCAGTGATTTCCCCAGGCTTTTCTCAAAATCAGCAAATGCATCTCCAGTAACAAAAGCGAGTGTCCACATATCACGGCGAGGCCACTCCACCATGACTACTTTTCTAAATGACTTCCCCTGACCTGAAAACAGGGTCTCAACAATCTGTTTGACTGCTGAGTAGATTGACCTGACAAGTGGAATACGAGCCAGCATCTGTTCCCACAGGCGAACCAGTTGTCGACCGAAAAAATTGGCCACAACAATCCCCGTGAGGAAGACCACCAACAGGGCAAGCAGCACTCCGAGCCCCGGGATATTGAATCCAAACAGCGTCTCAGGTTGATAGGCTGTGGGCAAGAGCAGCAGCGTCCGGTCCATTAAATTGACCAGAAACCGAATCGCAAAGATGGTCACCACAAGGGGCAACCAGACAAGCAAGCCTGCTACCAGATATCGCTTCATTATGAGTTAGTTCCCAGCAGCGGATGCTGAACCAGAGGATTTGGGCTCAGATGAGCTCTCTGCCTTTCCACTGTTATTTTCGGCCTTGTTCTTGGAAGAAGCTTTCTTCCCTTTAAAGTCAGTCTCATACCACCCTGTTCCCTTGAGGCGAAATCCTGATGCAGAAACCTGTTTTTTCAAAGACTCCCCGCCACATTCAGGGCAAAACCTGAGAGGTTCTTCAGCTATTTTCTGCAGTACTTCAAGGTCATGACTGCACTGATCACAACAATATTCATAGATCGGCATTTTAACACCCCACAAAGACATCCCTACCGGGAAATGGCAAGGATTTTGACAACCTTGAATTATAACTTGAAAAGGGCTCGAACAAAAAAGAATGAGGTTTGTAGTGGTCTGTCAAGCCAGCAATCCAAAAAATCTACCCTTGTCAGCACCATAAACCCATCTATATTGAACAGGATGGCCCCGTCTCTGTTGTGGCATTGAGGTGTGATTGATCGCAATGGGGAGCGATCAAAAGAAGCCTACTCTCCTGCAACTGTCATTTGGTCAACTAAAATTGATCCGGTTCGCACTGCCCGACGAAGGTCAACATCACTCCCTACAGCCCGGATTCCACGAAACATCTGTTTCAGATTGCCGGCAATGGTGATCTCATCTACCGGGTGGCTGATCTCGCCCTTTTCAACCCAGAATCCGGCCGCCCCTCTGGAGTAGTCACCCGTCACGCCGTTGATCCCATGGCCCAGCAGCTCTGTTACCAGCAGGCCCGTCCCCAGCGCTCCAAGAAGATGGTCAAAATCGAGCTCTCCGGAGTCCAGGGTTAGATTGTGAACACCTCCGGCGTTACCTGTTGTTTCAAGACCGAGACGTCTCGCTGAATAGCTGTCAAGAACATATCCGTTAAGCACCCCATCCTCAACAATCTCCCGCGAGACCGTTGCCACCCCCTCATTATCAAAACTGGTACTGCCCAGGGCCCTCTTGAGATGAGGCTGCTCATGAATCCTGATGCCGCTCGAGAAAACCTGTTCGCCAAGGCTCTCCTGAAGGAATGACGCATTCCGATAGAGTGCCGAACCACGAATTGCAGCAATGAAATGAGAGAGAAGGCTCGATGCCACCGGAGCTTCAAAGAGGACAGGGACCTGGCATGTTTTCACCTGACGACCCCCCAACCGACGCAGAGTTCGTTGTGCTGCACGCTGACCAATTATGGCGGGACTATCAAGCTCTGGTGCAAGACGCGAGATGCTGTACCAGAAGTCCCGCTGCATCCCACTGTCACCCTCTCTGCCGATCACGGCACAGCTGATACTATGGCGTGAAGTTTGATTGACGCCTATAAAACCATGGCTGTTGGCATAGATGTGTTGGCCCCCATGGGTAGTGAGTGTTGCGCCTTCGCTGTTGACAATACGTTTATCGGCATTCCTTGCCGAGGCTTCGCACTCAAAGGCGAGGTCAGAGGCCTTTTCAACCGATAGCTCCCAGGGATGATAGAGTTCAAGATCCGGGAATGAGGTTGCCAAACGATTTTGATCTGCCAATCCATTGGCCTTGTCTTCAGCCGTGTAACGGGCAATGGTGCAGGCTGCCTTCACCGTGTCCCGAACTGCGGCCGATGAAAAGTCCGAAGTACTGGCTGATCCTGTAGAGCGACCACAATAGACCGTCACCCCAAGACTCTTGTCGCGGTTATGTTCGATCGTCTCTAACTCTCCCTGGCGAACGGTTACAGAGAAGCCTTCCCCCTGGTCAACGCCCACCTCAGCAGCAGAAGCACCATGACGACCGGCCTCATCCAGGGCCTGTTCAGCAATTTCAACCGCCCTTATTTTTCTCTCTTCCAACCTTTATCACTCCTATGAGCTTTGAACAGCTCAAACCTGTACTCCTCCCACTGTCATCCCTTCAACCTTCAGTGTAGGCTGGCCTACCCCTACCGGGACACTCTGACCCTCTTTTCCGCAGGTCCCCACCCCATGATCAAGCTCAAGATCGTTGCCTACCATGGAGACACGCTTCAGCACTTCCGGACCATCTCCAATCAATGTCGCCCCCCTTACCGGCTGTCCTATCTTCCCCCCCTCAATCAGATAGGCCTCACTGGCTGAAAACACAAACTTTCCTGAAGTGATATCAACCTGGCCGCCGCCAAAGTTGGCGGCATAGATCCCTCTGTCTACCGATGCAAGTATCTCTTCAGGCTCACTCTTGCCGGGAAGCATGTAGGTATTGGTCATCCGGGGTAACGGCAGATGCGAAAAAGACTCCCGACGCCCATTTCCAGTCGATCCAACACCCATCAGGCGGCCATTGAGAGTATCCTGCATATAACCCTTCAGTATTCCATTTTCTATCAATACGGTGGTCTGAGAGGGTGTTCCCTCATCATCAATCGTGAGAGAACCCCGGCGGCCGGGAAGTGTGCCGTCATCAACGACTGTACACAGTGGTGACCCCACCATCTCACCGATTCGCCCGGAAAATGCGGAGGTGCCCTTGCGGTTAAAATCGCCCTCAAGCCCATGTCCTATCGCCTCATGAAGCAATATCCCGGGCCAGCCTGGTCCAAGCACAACATCCAGCGTCCCTGCAGGAGAGTCGATTGCTTCAAGGTTTACGAGTGCCTGACGAACAGCCTCCTTTGACAGCTCTTCGGGCTGATCACTCCCCAGATAAATCGGATAGGTAGAACGGCCACCCCCTCCTGCACTACCGCGCTCCCGTCGAGAGCCCTCAATGACGATAACACTCACATTAACACGAACCAGCGGCCTGACATCAGCGGCGATAAGTCCATCTGATCGAACCACCAGTATGACCTCATGAACCGCAGAGAGGCTGGCCATCACCTCTTTCACTCGAGGATCTTCACCTCGTGCAGCAGACTCTATCCGTTCAAGGAGACTCACTTTTTCACTATCAGACAAGCTTTGGATTGGATTATCTCCCTGATAGAGAGCAACACCTCCACCCTTGTTCCATGGAACAGGCTGGCCACTGGATTTCCCGCCCTGGCGAGCTATTGCTCTGGCAGCACCTGCGGCCTGTGAAAGCGCCTGGAGTCCAAGTTCATCCGAGTAGGCAAACCCGGTCTTCTCCCCTGAGACCACCCTCAGGCCGGCTCCCTGATCTATATTATAACTTCCACTTTTAACCTCTCCATCTTCAAGACTCCATGATTCATGCCGTAGATACTGGAAGTAGAGATCTGCATAGTCGATGCCCCTTCCCACCAGTTGACCCATCAACTGATTCAGAGAAGATTCGTCCAGGCCCGCCGGTTCAAGCAGGGTCTTTTTGGCTGTAGCGATCTCAAAACTCATTCTTTTCTGCCTAAGAAAGTGTGGTGTAAAAAACAGATCCTCTCTTAGCCTCAAAAAGGATCAATTGCGAGCTATGTGGTGAAAATCGGGGTTAGAGATGACGATGATCCAGGCTGGGAAAGTGGTGGCGGATCCCATCAAGCCGGTTGTCATCCACCTCAGCGAAGACAACTCCAATTCCTGAAAAACGCCTGGCCAGTATGTCTCCCCAGGGACCAACGATCATTGAATCACCGTAGGTACGTCGTCCACTTGCATGTTCTCCCCATTGTGCCGGGGCAATAACATAGGCCTGATTTTCTATTGCCCGTGAACGCAGAAGAATCTCCCAGTGTGCCCGACCGGTAATCGCCGTAAAAGCTGATGGAATTGAAAGAATTCGAGCTCCCTCTTGCGACAACTGACGATAGACTTCAGGGAACCGAAGGTCGTAGCAGACTGAAAGCCCCAATCTTCCAACGGGGGTATCCGTCACCACAATCTGATTCCCTGACTCAATATAATCAGACTCTCTATAGGACTCCCCGTTTTCAAGATCCACATCAAAGAGGTGAAGCTTGTCATATCGAGAGACCCTGGCACCGGTCTGGTCATAGACCATACAACAGGCACGTATCTTCTTTGTGGACTCCTGTCGTAATGGGAACGTCCCTCCAACCAGCCAGAGCCCATGTTCACGGGCCATTGCGCTGAGGAAATCCTGGACCGGCCCGCTACCCTCTATCTCTGACTCTGCAATTCGAGACGTGTCATCAATCGGCATCAGTGAGAAATTTTCTGGAAGCACTGCCAGGGTTGCACCGCCTGCAGCGGCTTTATTGATCAAGCCAGCAGCAACTTCCAGATTTTCATCTGTATCCGGTCCTGAAGACATCTGTATCGCAGCCAAAACACTCATCGATCAACCCCCTGGTCTGTTACTAGAATCATAATTGCATTGGGAACCCCAGAACCGGGTTCAAGGCGTATATGCTTTGAGGCCAGTCCGAGTGAGATCAACCAATCACGCAATTCAAAGGCCCAGGCATTACCAACATCCCCTCCTGGATAGCGGATAATAAGACGTGAACCCGGGTTAGCATCAAAGAACAGTATTGAACGCTTCAAGGGCTCAATTCCCAGAACGGTCATCCCTGTTCGTATTTCAGGCCACTGGGCACGAGAGAGAATCTCACGCAACTCTGCTGCCTTTGCCGGTGGTGCCAAGAGGCAAAACAGGAGGCCTGAAATACCAAGCCATAGGCCTGGTCTCTGGCTAATTCTGTTTGCTTTCATTTTATTTAACACTCTGTCGTTGTACTCTGGTTATTTCCGGCTCGACCCATGAACCGGTGATTTGGTAATGATACTGAATTATTTCACCTATCAGGTGTTGTAAAGCCTTTTGTGTCAGTAAAACTGCTAATCCAACCTGTGGACCACTCATGAATCCCAGAGTGACAAGGTTACCACCAACCTGAGGCACTACAATAAGTTTTAAATCATAGCGCTCTCTCTCCATGTCAACCCGCCCACGAATATCCATAAAAGTGGATGGTCCTGCAAGGATAATGCCTTCACTTATAAAATCACTATTCTCTATCACCCCTGTCCCGCGGAGATTATCGAATACCAGCCCTTCACGGAACAGGTCTGTGAAATCGAGTGTAAAGCGACGAGCCAGGGCATTGAAGTTGAATAACCCCAAAAGTCGTCCGCCTCCAGACTCCACTTTAGGGAAGACCCCCTCCTTCAAAGAGAAGCTGTATTCCCCACTAAGGTTCTCGAAGGAGATGTCATCAGGGCTGCCCTCCCAGGTCAGCACCAGATCAAGCTCTCCATCCCCTCCCTTCAAATTATCGGTAAACCCGAGTTCGGTTAAGGTCTTGCCAAAATGAGTACTTGCCACTTTTCCCGAGAGTTGTGTGCGCTGACTCTCTTCCTGCATCTGCCAGCTGCCTTCTGCATCCAGAGTGGACTCTGTTCCTGTAACCACTATTTGATCAAAATGGAGGCCTGTCGCTATCGATTCTCCCCGCAGAACCAACTCCCCGAGCCTCTTACCTTTATACCGAAGGTCCTCTACCTGAAGGCTGAGTGAGGCAAACTTCCTTGGATCGATGGGCTGACGTTCAGGCCGGGATTCCTCCTCACCCTCACTCTCTGGGAGACCCGGCCAGTCCAGTCTTTTCATCCTGCCCTCAATCTGCCAGCCCTTATCACTCTCGACCCAGCTGAAAACCCCTTCAGCCCGATCCCCGCCCAATGTCATTTGCTGTCGTTGTCGGTCAAGAAACTGGAGGTCAAAAATCAGGCCCCCAAACTCCCGCCCCATCAGTTGGGCCTGCTGGATTTCACCTTTAATCTGATTTATCCGACTCCCTTCGTCCCCATTGCCGTCCTCGCTTGTGAGCAACGCAATCCAGGGATCAAAATCAAAGTATGGAAGTGCCACCTCGATGTTGATTCCGTCAGAATCTGCCACCTCCTCTGCCGGCTTGCCCAGTCCAATTTTCCCCTTCCTAAGCTGCCAGCTCTGTTGAATATTCTCAAAATCCAGTGATGCCGTGAGCATACTGTCGGCCAGATTTAAGCCGACATCAATCGCCTCTTCTTCTTCCCACTCCAGAATCAGGGTTAACGGCATGATCTTGTCTGTTTTTTTATCAAGAGGCGGCGGCAGATCACTCTCAATGCCTGCAAGGGAGGTGGTGACAACCAGCTTCTGTTGTGACATTTCCAGATCCAATACCCCTGACCAGGGGGCTCTTCCTCTCACTACGGCTGGGATTGAATCTCCAATGATTGCATTGATGCTCGAGAGATCAGCATCCCCCCTTGCCTTGATCTGATAGTGTTCGGGGGTTTGATGGGTGACAGCCAAGTCTGCCTCTCCGCCAAAAAGTTCAGCCCTGATATTCTGGCTCTCAACACCCTCTCCACTGAAGTTCAGATCTCCCCTCAGTTTGCTTAAAGTAAGGCGATCTCCATAGTGGAGCTCTGTCCCTTTGAAACGATAGAGGCCATTAACCTCTAGCGCCTTATCCTCAGACAGTGGAACATTGATATTGAGCAGAAGATCGCCACTACCACTTCCTGAAAGCAGATTAAGTTTTTCCTTTAGCGAGGGGAGCAATGGCCCTCGCTGTAAAAAGGTGATCACCGGAACTACTTTGCCGGAGAGCGATGTCGTAATCTGAAGTTCGGGCCGGTCTGCCACCAGGCTGGGGAGCCGTACCTCTCCGGCAACCATGCTCACCCCCCCTATTTTGCCTTCAGAAGCGATAAACTTAAGTTGATCATTATTGATCTCGAGCAGCCCCCCAAGCTCCGTCACCCTGGGCCAGTCATCATCATAATTAAGCGTCACCCCCTCAGCGCGAGCCTTAAACGAAAAGAAGCCTTCTGATGAGGCAAAGGGATAATCACTGGGTTGTCCCTTTAATTTTAGTTTGCCTTGGCTGAACATCCCTCCTTGAAAGAGTTGGGCTAGTTCAAGATAGCGCTTAGGGGGAATCCGGCCTGCAAGATAGCCTGGCAGCCTTGAAGCTGACATCTTTTCGAGAGTGGCTGTAAGGTCCATCCAGACTTCAGCTTCAGGTGTTGATGGCAGATGGAGGGTTAAATTCACTCTGAGATCGAGGTCATCATTGACCATGGCGAGATCTGAAATCTTCACTATCGCTTTTTCACTCTGGAGATCCCAGTTGAGATTTCCCTCCAGACGGTTGATTGCAACAGGAGGGCTATCCCCGCCGGTAAGCTGGATTGATGAAAGACCTGACTTGAATTCAAATCGACCACTAGAGGCGCCGGCAGAGAATCGGCCCGAAATATTTGTGAACCCGGGAATCTTTTCATCCCCTGTTTGCCCAAGGTCAACCACCGAGCCCCTGACCTCTATATCTTCGCTCATCTTCCAACCCTGAGGGAGGATTATCTCAAGATCTTCCACCCTTCCTGAGTGAGAGCGCTTGGTTAACTGTCCAAAGAGGCCTCCTTCTCCTTTTCCCAGTGACCCCAGCTTCGCACTCAGACCCCCAATTCCAAGACTGGCCACCAAAATTCGTATCTCCTCCCTCTTCTGTCTAAGCTCGAAATCCCCTAATGCCCACTCTTTCTGATCAAGTTGGGCGGTCTCGGGCTGTAGCCTCATCTGCCAGCCCTCTTCCTCCGAGCGGAAGGAGAAATAACTGGTAAATCGATCAATCAGTGCCCCACCCTCCTCAGTTGAAGAGGAGAGCCCCACCTCTTCAAGATCCATATACCCCTCTATCTGGAGTGGTGAACCCTGCTGCAGTTCGATCTTTAGCTGTAGATTGGCCTCCCCCCGCATCATCGGGACGAGGCCACCCCAGCCATGAAGAAGTGTCTGAATTCGTTCAATCTCGATATTTTGTGTAATCAGTTCGACCTCTCCACTCACCCTCTCCCCTGAAGAGGGGAGTTGGAGTCTTCCTGAAATTTTGATATCCGATTGCAGCATATCGGGTGACTGGCCCTGGAGTTGAATATCGAACCCATCCCTGCTCCGGATTGCCAGAAACTCAATGCCGCTAATCCGCATGTCATTTACAGCCCCTCGTCTTTCACTCCAGATCAATTCCCCCTCATGGATTTCAAGTTTCTCTACCTGGGTAAGCAGGCTGACCAACAGACCAATGGGTGCTGGAACTGAATCCCCCGGGGCAACCGCTGAAAACCCGGCAAAAGTGATCCTGCCATCCTCTTCATGGGTTGCGCTTAACCGGGGGCTCTCCAGAACAATCGACTTCAACTTAAGCTCACCCCTTGCCAACAGATCCGTCAGATCGACCCTGAGTTGAAGCTGGGGTAGTGCCAGAAGAGGTGGCTGGACTTCGACCGGGCCAGAATCAGAAGGCTGCATTTCGAAGCCCTCAATAACCAGAAGAGGAGAGAGGGTGCTCCACTCCAGGTTGATCCGATCGATCTGAACCGGGTAGCCCGTTACCTCACCCAGATAGTTCTCTACATTTTCACGCGTTGCAACAATATTAACCAGGAGAGCAGTCAATACCAGCAGCAAGAGAAATGTCCCGCCCAAGAGCCAGAAGAAGAGCCGCCAACCACTCAGACGCCGTTTATTTCCAAAATGCAGGGTGGAAGATTTCAGATGGGCACCACATCAAAGGTTTCTTGTGGATAGCCTGACTCCACATGGAGGTTGATCGGGGTGCTGATAAATTCCTGAAGATCAGCCAGGCCAGTAGACTCTTCATCCAGCAGCAGATCAATCACCGATTCGGAAGCAACAACGGTAAACCCATTGGCTTCAAACTGACGTGATTCACGAAGAATCTCACGAAAGATCTCATAACAGACCGTTTCGGCCGTTTTGATCACCCCGCGACCACTGCACAGGGTGCAGGTTTGGGTGAGCTGGCGTTCAAGACTCTCACTGGTACGCTTTCGTGTTACCTCTACCAAACCCAGTGAAGACATCTCATGAATAAAAACCTTTACCCGATCATGAGCCATCGCCTTCTCCAGGGTCCGCATCACCTGTCGGCAGTGTTCAGGGTCTTCCATATCGATGAAATCGATAATGATAATGCCACCAATATTACGCAGACGAAGCTGTCGTGCAATCGACTGGGCGGCTTCCAGATTGGTTTTAAATAATGTCTCTTCAAGGTTTTGTCTGCCTACAAAGCCACCTGTATTCACATCTACAGTCGTCAGGGCTTCCGTCTGATCAATTACCAGATGACCCCCGGACTTTAGGAGGATCTCTTTATTGATTGCCTTCTGGATCTCATCCTCAACTGAGTAGAGGTCAAAGATGGGCCTCTCACCTGGATACCACTCGATTCGATCACTGACTTCTGGAATCAAATCTCGAACAAACTCACTTGCCTTTTCAAAGGTCTCATGTGAATCAATCCTTATCTTCTCAATCCTCTCATCGACAAGATCACGCAATACCCGAAGGGCAAGTGGAATATCCTCATGGAGAATACAACTGCCGGTAGATTTCTCGGAGCGCTCTTGCACACGTTTCCAAACTCTTTTGAGAAATACAATGTCAGCTGCGAGCTCCTCTTCACTCGCCTGTTCTGCAGCTGTTCTGATTATGTAACCCCCTGAACCAGGATCTCCCCGAAGGCGTTCAACTGTTTCGCGCAGTTCTGTCCGCACGGCCTCATCCTGAATTCTTTGAGAGATGCCGATATGACATGAATAGGGAAGAAAAACCAGGTGACGGGCGGGTATCGCTATCTGGGTTGTCAGTCGAGCGCCTTTGGTTCCAAGGGCATCCTTGACCACCTGTACCATAATCTCCTCTCCATCATGGAGAAGCCCATGGATAGGCAGATCCTGCCGAGCTCCATTTTTACCATTGCCATTGGTATTGCCGTTCGATTCCAGCATCTCCGGACGAATAACATCAGCCGCATGGAGGAATGCAGTACGCTCAAGGCCGACCTCAATAAACGCAGCCTGCATGCCAGGCAATACTCTGACGACACGCCCCTTATAGATATTGCCGACTATCCCACGGGCTCGATTGCGCTCTATATGCACTTCCTGCAACATCCCATTTTCAACCACCGCTACCCGGGTTTCCTGGGGGGTTATGTTGATCAGTATCTCTTCACTCACAACCAATCTATTCCTTTGCTCTGCAGCAGTTGCCCGGTTTCATACAACGGCAATCCCACAACCCCACTATAACTCCCTTTGAGATCAGAAACCCAGCCGCCGGCAAGCCCCTGGATGGCATATCCCCCTGCCTTCCCCATTGACTCCCCACTTTTCCAGTATTGATCAATAATAGTGGATGATAATGGCATAAAGGTTACCAGACTTCTGCTGATTGCTGTCATCACCTCATCATCCGCTGCCAGGGCAATACCGGTTAATACTTCATGTGTACGACCCGAGAGTCGGGTAAGCATATCAATCGCAGCTGCCCTGCTTTCAGGCTTGCCGAGAATCTCGCCATCAATGACAACGGTTGTATCCGCTCCGAGGACTGGGAGTGAACAGGACTCTTCAACACTCTGTTGAACCACTGCCCCTGCCTTCCCTGATGCAAGACGAAGAACGTACTCTTCTGCCCTTTCATCCCTTAGGGGTTGTTCATCAATAGAAGCCACCCTGATTATGAATCGATAGCCGAGCTGGCCAAGTAGTTCTTTACGCCTGGGAGAGGATGAGGCGAGGATAAATTGTGGGTGCTGTGAGTTCATTGGATCCATTCAGGCAAAGCGTTCTTAACCTCCTATTCATGGCTGGCTTCCCCGATGATAGGGCTTGCCGTCTACGATGCTGAATGCTCGATAGAGCTGTTCTGCCACCACCACCCTGACGATGGGGTGCGCCATGGTCAAAGCAGAGAGTGACCATAACTCATCAGAGCGGACAATCACTTCTGACGATAGCCCCTCTGGGCCACCGACCAATATGGCAATCTCATCTCCATCCTGAAACCAGCGCTCAAGGTTGACTGCCCAATCTTCAGTTGGAAGAGCCTTCCCTCTCCGCTCCAAAGCGATAATCCGAAATCGGGGGGGGACAGCGGCAAGCAACCGTTCTCCTTCAGCTTTTATAACTCTCTTAATATCTCCATTTCCATGGCCGCGATATCCGGCGGCAACCTCCTTCAACTCTACCCGGCAATGGGGCGGCATTCGTTTTAGATACTCTTTAACTCCTGCATTGATCCAGGCAGGCATTTTGGTGCCAACAGCCGTTAACTGGATACGCATTTCGCTGTTAATCCACTCTCATCTGGCAACCGGGTGGGTGAGGCAACCCATGAGCCGCTGCACCCCTCTGGGCTTGGTAATATCATATTAATGGTAAAGTTCCGTAGTGGCACCCTTGTCTCTTGCCCTAAACTGATTCTGAGTCCCTTCCTGCTTCAACCCGTTTCCTCAGGTCGCTATCCCAAAGACCTTCCAGATCATAGAATCGACGTGTCTGAGGATGCATCAAATGGACAATAAGATCACCAAAATCAAGCAGTACCCACTCACCCTCACTTTCACCTTCAACCCCAATGGGGCGTTCGTCAATCTCTCTGAAAGCCTCAAGGACCCGATCCCCAAGTGAACGTACATGACGATCTGAGGTACCACTGGCTATCACCATATAATCCGTCATATCAGTCAGCTGACAAACATCAAGTACCTGGATCTCTTTTGCTTTTGCTTCATCGAGCGTCTTTTTGACCAGATCAACTCTGGACTTCGTCTCTGTCATAAATGCTCCATCTGATTGGATCTGTAAAGATTGAACTGATTAATATAATTTAAAACTCCGGGAGTGAGTTGGTGGCTCAGATTATCTCCACGGCTTATTGCCCGACGCAAAGCGGTTCCTGAAATCCAAAGCTGGGGAACCGGAACAACGATTATTGCTTTGGCGCCCCCCCTGGGCATGGAGAGATCATCTGCCTCTCTCTCCTGCCACCAGCCAGGTTTTGACTCAGGTGCCAGGGTATCGGGACGCTGCATTACGATTAAATCAACCTGATCCAGGATCTCCTCCCACCGGTGCCAGGAGTCAAAGGCGAGCGCCTGGTCCATTCCAACAATCAGCGCAAACCTGACATCAGGATAATCCAGCCTTAATGAGCAAATGGTATCAATTGAATAAGATTTTCCCTGGCGCCGCAGTTCTCGATCATCTGCCACCAGTCCCGGGAAATCATCCACAGCCAGACGGACCATCTCCATTCGATGCTGCTCAGAAGCGACAGGCTGGGAACGGTGAACAGGGCGTGCTGCTGGAACAAGATGAACACTGTCGAGTCCCACTCTCTGGCGCACATGGTTAACGGTCAACAAGTGGCCCAAATGGATAGGGTCAAAGGTGCCCCCAAAAAGCCCTACTTTTCTCGATTTCTGCTTTTCCATCCTCACGGACGGATGTGGCCATCACCAATGACAATATACTTTTGGGTAGTGAGTCCTTTGAGCCCCACCGGCCCACGAACATGGAGTTTGTTTGTACTGATACCAATTTCAGCTCCCAACCCATATTCAAAGCCATCAGCAAACTGAGTTGATGTATTGACCATTACCGAAGAAGAGTCGACTTCAGTAATAAAACGCTTTGCCCTCCCCAGGTGTTGTGTAACGATTGAATCAGTATGACCTGATCCATAGTGAGCGATGTGTGCCATTGCGGCATCCAGATCATCAACAACTCTGATCGAGAGCAGTGGTGCCAGATATTCTGTCCCCCAGTCCTCTTTGGTCGCGGGACGAGCTTCTGCCGCCAGTGCCACCACCTGTTCGCACCCACGTATTTCAACTCCTGCCTCAACCAATAACGGCACCAGTTTTGAAAGCGTCTCGGCGGCCACACCCCTGTGGATCAAAAGCGTCTCCATCGCCCCGCAGATGCCATAACGACGGGTCTTGGCATTAAACGCCACGCGCACCCCCTTGTCGATATCTGCATAGTCATCAATATAGACATGACAGATACCATCAAGGTGCTTGATCACTGGTATTCGTGCATCTTGACTGACCCGTTCGATCAACCCTTTTCCACCTCGAGGGATGATGACATCAATATAGTGTTCAAGACCCAGCAGTGCGCCTACAGCCTCTCTGTCTGTAGTATCAACAAACTGAACAGCGTCGGCAGGAAGGCCCGCCGACTCAAGCCCTGCTGTAATACAGGCCACAATGGCCTGATTGGAATTAATTGCCTCAGTCCCACCCCTTAAGATGGTGGCATTACCTGATTTGAGACAAAGAGCAGCGGCGTCAACGGTGACATTAGGACGTGATTCATAAATAATACCAATCACTCCGAGCGGCACTCTCATCTGGCCAACCTGAATTCCTGATGGCTGGAAGCGAAGATCCGTTATTTCACCAACAGGATCCGGAAGCATCATGATCTGATGCAGCCCTTCAGCCATGGCGTCAATCCGATCGTCAGTCAATGCCAGCCGATCAAGCAGGGCTGAATTCAACCCTTTCTCCCTGCCCTGTTCGAGGTCTTTCTGGTTTGCTTCAGAGATCAAAGAACGAGATTGATCAATGCTGTCAGCAATTGCACCCAGAGCACGGTTTTTTATTCCACTCTCAGTACGGCTTAATACTCTGAAAGCCCCTTTCGCAGACTTTCCAAGTCGCTCAATATAGGAGGTGATGTCACTGTTGTTTTCTCTCGCCTTATTCATACTATTGCCTTGTTATGCCTATTATCAGCTGTCATCTGTTCTACAACTCTTTCAAGCTCCAACCAGAAATCACCTCCGAGTGTACCTGACTCACGACCCTTGAGCACACGATCAGCGACCGCAACCGTGTGCAACAGGTTTTTCCAGCCCTCTTGAGACATTCTCTGGAGTGCCGCATTTATCATCCCCTGCCGTGCTGACCAGACACCTTCACTCCTGAAAAGATCACTTTTTTTTATACCCAGAGAGAGGCCTTCCGCTATTCTCGTCAGTCGACGCACCTCTTGGACGATTGACCACAGCACCATGACGGGTGCGATCCCTTCCCGTTTTAGTCCATAAAGAATTCGCAAAGCTCTTGCAGTATTGCCGGCAACACAGGCATCCACAAGTCCCCATGTGGTGAATCTGGCATTATCAGAGATGGTCTCTTCAACCATCTCCAGTGTGAGTTTCCGGCTGGGAAAGAGTAGAGAGAGCTTATCAATCTCCTGAGCGGCGGCGAGCAGATTGCCTTCAACAAAAAAAGCCAGACGCCCTGGAACCTCACGCTCAAAAGCAATCCCCTTCTCTCTTAAACGAGCTGTAATCCAACCGGGAAGTTCACCCGGCCTGATCTCCCGATGCTCGACTATCACCCCCGCACTCTCTACTTGTTTAAACCACTTGGTATTCTGAATACGACGATCAAGCGCTCCTGCAATCACCACCATCACCGTGTCTTGCTGGGGATGGGATGAGAATTCAATCAGCGCCTTTGCCCCGGCATCGCCAGGCCGCCCTCCCGGCAGGCGCAGTTCTATCAAACGCTGGGTTGAAAAAAGAGAGAGTGCTGCAGTTGCCTGACTGAGCGCACCCCAATCAAAAGAACGTGCATCCGTCACTGAAAAACGAACCCTCTCCTCAAAGCCCTGTTGGCGAAAAACCGTTCTCAATAGATCGGCGCTCTCTTCAACCAGAAGCGGCTCTCCGCCAAAGAGGAGATAGAGTGGTTTAACTGTTTGTTCCAGATGGCCGGGTAGTGCCGCGCTGTTTATCTTCACCTAGATAGAGTGTCAGTGTCTTAGGCGACGCTGCGGGTAGTGGTTGAAAGTAAGGAGGCCTTGTCAGGATTTGCCTGCTCCTGCAAGAGTTTTTCCAAGAGTTGTTTCGCCAGTTTCTGGTGTAAGCTTTTTTTCAGCTCCCCCTCTTTGGCCTGCATCTGCAGTATGATTGTGTGGTCATAACTTAAGTCATCTTGTGCATGAAGTGTCTGGTGGTCAACCAACACCAACCCCTTCTCACTCAATAACCTGAAAGTAAGTTCCATCCTCAGTCGGATCCCTGTTGTCCTGCCTTCTGCATCCACTGTGGTCGTCACCCTGGTAGTTGCAACGTCCGTAATTTCAATAACTGAAGAGCCCTCACGATCAGATGCCGTTCCCCCCCCGGCCTGAATCAACTGACGCTTTAGCTCACTCCCGAAAGTCCGATCACTCACATCCAAATAGTAAGCAGGCAGAGGGCTGGCTTCTTCACTCTGGCCACGCAGATGAAAACCGCAGCCGGACAAAATAGCGACAACCGCAACGAGTGAAAGAAAAGTGGTCAAAAACCGAATCACCAGTACCTGCTCCAGGATAGGTGTAAATCTCCAAGTGCTATTGCATCATCCACTGCGACAGATGTCACTACATTTTTTATCCCCAAGAGGTGAAACAATCCCTCTTGTCCAATGTGCAGTAAAATCAATCGAAACACCTCACAGGACGATGTTAACAAGCTTACCAGGAACGATGATCAATCGTTTGATCTCGCTCTCCCCCACATGACGGGTCACCCGCTCATCATTAAGTGCAATTTGTTCAATTTCCTCTCGATCGGCATCCGCATCGACTTCAACCTGTGCACGCAATTTACCATTAACCTGTACCACAAGGTTGATTGTATTTCGAACCAGGGCTGCAGGATCCGCTACTGGCCAGATGGCATCAATAATCTCCCCCTCACCGCCTGATGTCTGCCAGAGGTGGTGGGTGATGTGAGGCACTATCGGGGCCAGAACCCTTAGAAGGACCCCAATCGATTCGGCCATTACCTGTTGTCGAAATGCCTTATTTCCATTTTCGGTGTCGAATCGATCGAGGTGGTTAACCAACTCCATACATGCGGCTATTACCGTATTAAACTGAAACCGATGATAGTCACGATTTACTTTTTCGATCATCTCATGAAGTTGTGTACGCATCGCAGTGGCTTCATGATCATCCCCGGCATCGGCTTCAAGATCAGCAACCAACTGCAACTTCTGCCCGGAGAGAAGATTCCATAGCCGTTTCAAAAAACGGTGTGCTCCGGCAACAGCATCATCATTCCATTCGAGAGAGTGTTCAGGCGGGGCGGCAAACATTACAAAGAGTCGGACCGTATCGGCCCCATAACGATCGATCATCTCCTGGGGATCCACCGTGTTGCCTTTGGACTTGGACATCTTGGCGCCATCCTTCAGCACCATCCCCTGAGTGAGCAGGTTAATAAACGGCTCCCCGGCCTCAACCAGCCCGGCATCTCGCATCAGTTTCTGGAAAAAACGAGAGTAGAGAAGATGAAGAACAGCATGCTCAATTCCTCCAATATACTGATCGACTGGCAACCAATAGTCAGCCCGCTGGTCAAGCATGGACTCTGTATTGTCGGCACAGGCAAAACGTGCAAAATACCAGGACGACTCAAAGAAGGTATCAAAGGTGTCGGTTTCCCGTTCTGCCCGATGGCCACATGCCGGGCAATCCACCTCAAAGAATGAGGGCTCCTTCTTGAGAGGAGAGCCTGTCCCCTCGACCGTCACCTCTTCAGGCAGAACAACCGGCAGTTCCTCATCTGGGACCGGAACAGCCCCACAGTCAGGGCAATTGATGATCGGAATAGGACATCCCCAATAGCGCTGGCGGGAGACACCCCAGTCCCGAAGCCGGTAGTTGACCCGATGACGCCCACTTCCCCTTCTCTCCAGTTGATGGGCAATAGCATCGAAGGCCTCAGAGGATGTGAGCCGATCAAAGTCCCCGGAATTACCCAGAGTACCCTGTTGGGTGAATGCCCCGGCTGAGATGTCCAGATCACCCCCTTCAGAGGGGAAAATTACGGGTTTGATATCAAGCCCATGAGCATGAGCAAACTCCCAGTCACGCTGATCATGCGCCGGCACAGCCATCACTGCACCCGTGCCATAACCCATGAGCACAAAATTGGCGACCCAGACCGGAATCCTCTCTCCAGTCAGGGGGTGAATGACATTGATGCCCAATGACATCCCTCTCTTTTCCATCGTTTCCAAATCAGCCTCAGAGGTGCTTGCCTGGCGACAATCATCAATAAATGCCTGGAGATCCGGATTATTTGCCGCTGCATCGATCGCCAGAGGGTGCTCTGCGGCAACGGCCATATAGGTCACACCCATTAATGTGTCTGGCCGGGTAGTGAAGACGGGCATTAACTCATCACTGCCCTCAACAGTAAAGATAACCTCAACACCCCGTGAACGACCAATCCAGTTTCGCTGCATTGTACGAACCGCATCAGGCCACCCTTCCAGCTGGTCGATCTCATCCAGCAGTTCTTCAGCGTACTGGGTAATTCGTATAAACCATTGTGGAATTTCCCGACGCTCAACCAAAGCCCCGGAACGCCACCCTCGGCCCTCAATCACCTGCTCATTTGCCAATACCGTCTGGTCGACAGGATCCCAATTAACCACCGCTTTCTTCTTGTATGCCAGCCCCTGCTTAAACAGTCGGGTAAAGAACCACTGCTCCCAGCGATAGTACTCTGGTCGACAGGTCGACAGCTCCCTTTCCCAATCGTAAGCGTACCCAAGCCGCTTCAACTGGTTGCGCATGTAGTCGATATTGTCGTAGGTCCAGCTTGCAGGGGGAACCTTGTTCTGGATGGCCGCATTTTCAGCTGGAAGCCCAAAAGCATCCCAACCCATGGGCTGAAGCACATTCTTGCCACACATTCTCTGGTACCGACTGACAACATCACCGATGGTGTAGTTTCGTACATGCCCCATATGGAGCGCACCTGATGGATAGGGAAACATCGACAGGCAGTAGTACTTCTCCCTTGGGTCATCCTCTAAGGCCCGGAAGGAGTTATCTGTTTCCCAGTATGACTGTGCTTCGGCTTCGATTTCAGCCGGTGAATAGCGCTTTTGAGACATGTCCTGTGTTAAAAATGACGATAGGGCACTGGGGGTTCATGATTACCCCTTTCATTCATGGTTACACTCTCGGCATCCGGCCAGTCTGTAAAGGGGAAGGGCCTCTCATCTATATTGAAGGTAATATATTGCAGGGCATGATAGTTAAACCCATTGAGTTGTGAGGTAAAGCTGAGGATACGCTCATTGGGTTCGCCTTTAATCGCCTGGTGAAGAAACTGAAAAACAACAACCAATGTGATTACTACTTTTACGGCGTAAAACACCACACTGAAGTAGATCAGTATAAAGAGTAGCCGCCACCAAATACTGGGGTTGGAAATACTGTTTGAATCACTCTCACTCATATTCGGGTCTCCTAACTGTACTGTGATTTCCAGGTCAGAAGAGGGTGTTCTGCCTAGCCTGACACTAATTTTGAATGGGATTATACCATTTGTAGTGAAAATACCGGATTTTTCACCACTCCTGATCCGGAAAACATTGACCTGTTAACGATTTCCTGTGGCCGAGCGTTCTCCTGCAACACCAGTGATCGCGCTTATCAACCACCACTAGAGAGCAGAGCAATTACTCCTCGAGCGCACCGCTACACTGCCAGCATAGCTCAAAAGTAGTTGGATTCGACTCACCACAGCTCTTGCACACTCTGACCTTCTCAAGATCCACACGGTGATAGGATTTGATGACCTTACGGGCGAGTGTTTCATCGTCATCTCGATAGACCCAGATCTCGGGCAAGACCTCTGTGGCGGCAAGATCCCCTACACCACCTTGTGAATACTGATTGAGAATTTTTCCTCGTATTCCACTCTCTCCTAGCAACTGAAGCATCAGATGGGCTTCAGCCAGTGTCCCCGCCACAAATACTCGCCTCACAGATCCAAAGAGGGCGTGGTTGCCGGATATTTCTCTTTGTTGCGCTCAGTCTTCTCATGGGCCGCCTGAAGAAGGTCAATTTCCAGGCTGTCAGCGAGGTGGATGAGATAGATTAATACATCTGCAAGCTCATCAGAGACCGCCTGACGCTTCTGCCCATCCAGCTTCTGACTCTCCTCTTCAGTTAGCCATTGAAACTCTTCTACCAGTTCTGCCGCTTCAACAATCATTGCCATAGCCAGATTCTTAGGGGTCTGGAATGGTTCCCAGTGGCGTTCAGCAACAAAATGGCTGATCGCCTTCCTCAGATTGTCAATCGTATCGTCTTTGGTGGCCGTCATTAAGAGCTATGATACCAGAGGCCGAAAGACGATCTTTCAACCTCACTGAAAATACAAGTTAACGATCTTCCAGCTCCCATCAGGCCTGCCACAGCTCCAAAGGTAGCGCCAACTAATCGCCCCTGTTCTTGGTTAGTCAATCCAAATTAGTATCTATTTATAATTCTGTTCTTCATTGAATTTCCCAACTACCGTCTGGTTTTCTACAAGCAGTTCCATAACCTTGTTGATCTTCTCCAGCAACATTAACTGTAGTTGTAAACTCTCTACAATATTCATATCCAACCGTGGTGGATTGTGTGGCTGGTTTTGCTACAGTTGTTCCAGAATGACCTGAATCCGGATTACTCCATCCCGACTGCTCCCCACTTTTAGAATATTCCAAAGTATTTTGAAAGTTATTGTTCATTAATTGCTTATCACGTTCATCTAAATCTTTACCGATAGCAGATCCCATAGCCATTCCAAATAATGCACCGAGACCGATTGCCAATCCACGATCTGTATGCCCCTTAGACAAATGATGACCTGCCACTGCACCAAGTGTAGCACCAACCATTCGCCCCTGTTCTTGGTTAGTCATTCCAGCACAACCTACTAGGGATATCGTCAACACAACTGTGAGTGTCATCATAATATTACTGTTCATCTTAATACCTCCTTGGTCAATTAATGATTTGATTGCTGCAAAAAACCAGACGCTTCCCGTATGTTAAATGGAAGCTGTATATCTATTATCCCCCCTCTCCAACCTCATTGCTGTGAGCAGGATCACACTTAATCCTGACTATTTTCTGTCTCAATAATGGCGTAATCGTGGGTAATCGTTGCAACTCTGTTCAACATCGCCGCTGCTGAACAATACTTCTCTGCCGATAGTTCGATCGCTTTTTCCACCCCGGACGTTTTAAGGCCCTTTCCACTGAGTTTGAAATGGAGGTGTATGGTTGTAAACACCTTTGGATCCTCATCCGCCCGCTCTGCTTTGATCTCTACTTCAAGGCTATCGAGTGATTGTCTCATCTTCCTGAGTATTAACACCACATCAAAGGCGGCACACCCTCCCAAACCATAGAGCAACATCTCCATAGGTCTTGATCCCTGGTTCTTTCCCCCGAATGCAGGGGGGCCATCCATGACCACTTGATGGCCACTGCCTCCTGTCGCCAAAAAGCTTACCCCTTCCTGAAGGGTTATGGTTGCTTTCATGCCTATCTCTCCTTAAACAACTTTTTTTACGACCACTGTGTTCCCGAACCTCTCTATTCCGATCCAAACTGGAACAGGTTCTCCAGTTCAACCCCTGGTTCAGGAGCACGCATAAACGCTTCCCCAATCAGAAAGACATCAACACCGTTCGAACGCATCAGGACAACATCATCATGGGTATGGATCCCACTCTCAGTCACTACTGTTCGTTCAGGTGGGATCTGTTCGAGTAATCCAAGGGTGGTCTCAAGTCGAGTTTCAAAGGTACGAAGATTACGATTATTAATACCCAGCAACTGAGCAGGAAGAGGCAGTGCCCGTTCCAGCTCTTCATCATCATGTACTTCAACCAGTACATCAACCCCAACCTCAAGAGCCAACTCTGAAAATTCAAAGAGTTGCTCATCCGTTAATGCTGCAACAATTAACAAGATGCAGTCAGCGCCAAGTGCTGCCGACTCATAGACCTGATAAGGGTCAATAATAAAATCTTTTCGCAAGCATGGGAGTTCACAGGACTGACGCGCCTTGACCAGGAAATCATCACACCCCTGAAAAAAAGATTCATCGGTAAGAATTGAGAGCGCTGTCGCCCCATAGTTGGAATAGGATTGGGCAATCTGAACAGGATCGAAATCCTCTCTGATCAATCCCCGACTTGGTGAGGCTCTTTTAATTTCTGCAATGACGGCAGCCTTTCCAGAATTGATCTGTTGAAAAACAGATGCTGCAAACCCTCTGCTCGCTGTTCCCTCCGCCATCGCCTGCATCTCCTCTGCAGAACAACAGGCTTTGCGTTCAGCCACTTCATCTCTTTTGTGATCAAGAATCTTTTCAAGAATATCACTGGCCATCTCTTGTTCTCTCTACCCAGCCTGCTGAGTCGAGGCAACAAATTGCTCCAGCTTGACTGCCGCATCACCCGAAGCAATTACTTCACTCGCTTTAGCAACACCGGCACCGAGGGTATCGGCAAGGCCTGCAACATAGATCGCAGCTCCGGCATTGAGGGCAACAATATCCCTCGCTGGCCCCTGGTCATTGGTAAAGAGCCCATGAACAATACCCAGGCTGCCCTCTGCACTGTCAGCAACGAGTGAATCCATTGAAGCGGGAGAAAATCCAAATTGTTCTGGGGTGATAGTATAGGTGGTTACCTCACCTTCTTTGAGCTCAGCAACATGGGTAGGACTACAGATACTGATCTCATCCATCCCATCCTCAGCTTGGACCACCAGGACATGGTTGCTTCCCAGCTTACCCAGCACCTGGGCCATTGGCTCTACCAGGTCAGCGCTGAACACCCCCATCAACTGATTGGGAGCCCCTGCCGGGTTGGTAAGTGGACCGAGGACATTAAACAGGGTTCGCATTCCCAACTCTCTGCGCGGGCCAATGGCAAAACGCATCGCCCCATGATGCTGTGGTGCAAACATGAAACCTACCCCAACATCCCTGATGCAGTGAGCCACCTGCTCAGCATCAAGGTCGATACGGGCACCTGCCGCTTCGAGGAGGTCAGCACTCCCTGAACGGCTTGAGATCGAACGATTACCGTGTTTTGCCACCTTGGCGCCCGCCGCCGCCGCGACGATGGCAGCAGCAGTTGATATATTGAAGGTATTACTGCCATCTCCACCGGTTCCTGCGGTATCCACCAGATGAGGCAGGTCAACTTCAACCCGAGTCGCCAAATCACGCATCACCCCTGCCGCCGCGGCAATCTCGTCGATAGTCTCTCCCTTCATCCTTAATCCAATAAGAAACCCTCCAATCTGAGCAGGCGTGGCATCACCACTCATGATCACCTGCATCACCCCGCGCATCTCCTCTGCAGTGAGATCCTGACGTTCTGTTACCCATTTAATTGCTGATTGAATATCCATTTGTTTTCTCTTGCTTGTGATGTCACTCCATAGTGATCGAAAAACAGACCCTCGGTCAATATTACTCTATGGCAGAGTTTCGCTACTACCCGACTGATGTTGTCAAAACAGTGCTCTGCCGTGCCCAATGAATCGAGAGGTTCTTCCCCGGAGGCAGAAATGAAGCTCTTTCATCCGCTTGCTGCTTCACCGTCTACTCTTCAGTGGGATACTCCACAAAGAAATTGGCAAGCAAATTATGGCCATTAGGGGTCATGATCGATTCAGGATGGAACTGCACCCCTTCGACAGGGTAATCAAGGTGACGAAGCCCCATTATCTCACCATCCTGGGTCCATGCTGTCACCTCCAGACAATCCGGGAGGCTCTCTCCTTCAACAGCAAGAGAGTGGTAACGGGTTGCAGTAAACGGATCGGGCAGATCGTAAAACAACCCCTCTCCATTATGGTGGATGGGTGAGACTTTTCCATGCATCAACTGTTGTGCATGAATAATAGTTCCGCCATAGGCCTGAGCAATGCTCTGATGGCCCAGGCAGACACCAAGAATGGGTATCTCGACACCAAACTCTTCAACCAGTGCAACAGATATCCCTGCCTCATTGGGTGTACAGGGGCCGGGTGAAATGACAATGTGATCCGGGTCGATATGATCTATCTCATCCAGAGAGACCACATCATTGCGATAGACCTCGACCTCCTGCCCAATTTCACCCAGATACTGCACCAGGTTGTAGGTGAATGAATCATAGTTGTCGATAAGAAGAATCATGTCGCGATTATCCCTTTGTTATATAAGGCAATCATTCCAGTTGCTTACTTTCGATGCCCGCCTGGAACAGAATGTACGAAAACCACTATTATCGCGCTTTAAGAGCGGTTCTGCTTTTTCATTGGCACCCGGGTAATTATAGAGCATCGCCGGATTGTTCTGGCCAGTTTCTACGTCAGGCAACATGGATTTTCTGGCTCTATGTATCTTGGCCCCTTCGCATCTCATTAACCCCCTGATTGTCTTGCGACTCTTTGTTTCTATGTAGATCATGGAGGACGGCCACGGCGGTGGTGGGATTGGTTGCGAAGGGGATCTGGTAGACATCACATAACCGTCCCAGCGCTTCAATATCGGCATGGTGTGGATGTGCCGAAAGCGGATCACGAAAGAAGATAACCGCGAGGATGGTGTCGGTGGAGATCATGTTCCCGATGGCCTGATCCCCTCCCAGCGGCCCCGACTTCACCTTCCGCGAGAGAACCACGCCAGTTTCAGCATGGAGTAATTGTCCGGTGGTCCCGGTTGCCACAAGCGGAAATTGATCGACCAGCGCCTGGTGTTCCTCCACAAATGCAATCAGGGATGGCTTCATGCTGTCGTGTGCAATAAGTGCAAGGTACTGCTTTCTATCAATGTGAAAGTACTTGTCATTCGCCGACATATGTTGGTGATAGACAGTCTCGAAGAATTGCTTGTACTTCAGCGCGATACGCGGAGATTGCCTGAGCAGCGTTTCATATTGCTCAATGGTAAAGACACCAATAACTGTATCTTCACAGGAAATCACATCAGCCACGCGGATACCCTCCTCAGAAAACATGCTTTCGCCAAACATATCCCCCGTCTCGAGCCTTTCAAGCTGATACTCGTTCGCTACCACACGGACTGCGCCGGAAACAAGGAATATGATTGATCCCGCCGGTTCACCTTGGCTCACAATTGTGTGGTTTTTCCGGAACCGCTCCAGCTCCACGTGCTGAGAAAGTGTTCTGATTTCCGCTTTAGCGAAGTGTTCGGAAAGAGCCGAGGCTGTTGCGAGCATCGCAACCAATTCAGTGTTGGACGCATCGGTCTTGTCCAATTGTGTAATGTCAGTTTTTTGCAAAATGCTTACCGTTTTCTACTATTCATAGTTAACAGCGGCATTATACTTTTTTCACTTGTGGTGACGAGATGTATTTCCCTGCGGTGATCGAGCGGATCCAATTGTTTGATCCCAGGCAGGGCATCCTGCGATGGCTGGTTGGTGTTGATACTTGAAACAGAGCCACGGAAGAGGTGACACTGTGTGAAAAAGCAAATTCCTATCCCTAAAGTTCATTTTTTCAGGCAGCTATATAACTGTTAATACTCAGTACCAAGGAACATATGATTACTTAGTGATGGTTGTAACGATCATCTATTTATTGTTATTTTTTACTCTTACAACGCAGATTTCTTCAATCAATTCAGATAAATTTAGAGCAAAAGCAAAAAAATATATCACTTACGCAATTACCCCAATTTTGTTTTTATCCTTTTCTCCTTCAACGTTATTTTGGATAGATATTATGAAAGATACAATGGAAAGTCCAAAAATAATGATAAATGATAATTTTTCCTTTGTGAGTTCAAAAGATAAGATGTTGAGTTTTGGTGGTAATTGCAGTGGTATTATGACAATGGAGCATAATGTAATGGCGGTTATTTTTTCAGATTACGATACAAGAATTTATGATATTTGGGAAATACCTCCATTTGGTAATTTAGATGATTCTGTGTATGATGGTTTGGAATTGGATAGGGTTGATTGCCTTTTTATTTCAAACAGTTTAAGTAAAGGACCTACAGGCAAAGCAACAAATCAAACAGTTAGATATAAAAACTATATTCAACCGTATGAATTAGAATTATTATCTGTTGGTGCATCGTTATATAGAGTTGAAGGTTTCGGCAGGGTGGTCATACTTAAAACAGATAAATAAATGTTAAGGGTTTAATTATGAACAAAGTGTTTATAGAAAAGGTTTCAATTATTATTCCAGTTTATAATTCATCGAAAACTATATCCCTACTTGTTGACAAGATTCAAGACGATATAAAAATCTATAATGAGTTAGAAATTGTACTAGTGAATGATGGAAGTAGATTAGATAATTCGTCAGAAGTGTGCGAGAATATAGCAGCCACAAACCCAACAGTAAAATTTATCAATCTTTCAAGGAATTTTGGAGAACATAATGCCGTACTAGCAGGGCTTAATTACTGTACAGGTGATTGCGCAGTAATAATGGATGATGACTTTCAAAACCCACCAAAAGACGTGTATAAATTAGTTGATGAAATTATAAATGGAAACGATGTAGTTTTTTCTAAATATGAAGAAAAAAAGCACCATTTTTTAAGAAATCTTGGAAGTAAATTCAACAACCTATTTGCAAGTATTTTATTAAATAAGCCCAGAGATTTGTATTTGTCCTCTTTTAAGGCGATTAATCGTTTTGTTATTGATGAGTTAGTAAAATACAAGGGCCCTTATCCATACATAGATGGCTTAATATTGCGAATAACACAAAAATTTGTTTCGGTAAGTGTCGAGCATGTATCTAGAGCTAACGACAAGTCCGGCTATTCATTAAGAAAACTTATTTCACTTTGGTTAAACATGTTTACAAATTTTTCTATTATGCCATTGCGCTTAGCTGTGGCCCTTGGGTTTATTTTTTCTATTGTAGGTCTTGTATTGGCACTGGTATTTTTTATAGAGAAGATTAACAATCCTGAACTTCCTATGGGCTGGACATCTTTAATGGTTTCAATTTTTTTATTGGGAAGTTTGCAATTATTTGCTATTGGTATGGTTGGTGAATACTTAGGTAGAATGTTTCTTAGTACCGGAGGAAAGCCACAATTTGTTGTACGTTCATTAATTAACTGCAGCAAGGCGAAGGAAAGTGAAAAATAATTTTCAGGGCAAACTCGTGCTTATCACTGGAGGTCTTGGCTTTATCGGAAGCGCTTTAGCTCATGAATTGGTTAAGTTGGGTGCAATTGTTACAATTTTGGACTCCCTAATTCCAGAATTCGGCGGCAACATGCATAATATTAAAGGAATATCTTCAAAGATCTCCTTAAATATTTCTGACATGAGAGATCCGAAATCTCTAGATGTGTTAGTCAGAGATAAAGATTATATTTTTCATCTAGCAGGCCAAGTAAGTCATGGCGATAGTATGAAAGATCCAAAAACAGATCTAGAGGTAAATTGTGTCTCTACTATGAATTTGGTTGAATCGTGTCTCTGTCACAATCCTGACGCGCATCTAATATACACCTCTACAAGGCAGGTATATGGTATTACACAGTCCTTGCCTGTATCAGAGGGCCATCCAGTTAATCCTATCGATGTCAATGGAATTAATAAGTTAGCAGGAGAATACTATCATATTCTCTATGATAAGACATATGGACTTCGTTCTAGTGTTCTTCGTTTAACAAACACATATGGGCCACGACAACAAATTAGAAATAATCGCCAAGGGTTTATTGGAATTTTTATACGGCAGGCTTTAAAGGGGGAGACTATAAAGATTTTTGGGGATGGGAGACAAGTACGAGATTTTAATTACATAGATGATGTTGTGCACGCGCTATTATTAGCAGCAGGAAATGAAAAGTGCTATGGCAATATATATAATTTAGGAAGTAAGAAATACTATTCATTGATTCAATTTGTTGATATTCTTAAACAGATTACTGGCGTTGAGTTTGAGGTAGTTCCATTTCCAGATGATAAAAAAATTATTGATATTGGTGACTATTATGGCGACTATTCACTCTTTACTAAGGATACTGGCTGGAGTCCAAAAGTGGATCTCATAGAAGGAATTACCCGTACTATTGATTTTTATAATCATTATAAGAAGGAATACTGGCTATGAAGAGGGTCCGATTATTTGATTATTTACAGCAATTATAATCATTATAAGAAGGAATACTGGCTATGAAGAGTGTCCGATTATTTGATTATTTACAGCAATATCAAGATATTGAAGACAAAATTCTATCAGGAATCAATACAGTATTAAACTCAGGAAATTTAATTCTTGGGGAGCAAGTAAAGAGGTTTGAAGATAGTTTTTCTAATTATCTAGGTACTGATGGTTATTCAGTTGCAGTAAATAGCGGAACAGATGCTTTAGTGATAGCTTTAAGAGCACTAAACATCGGTTATGGCGATGAAGTTATAACGGTATCAAATACTGCTGTTCCAACTGTGAGTGCAATACGCATTGTAGGAGCAACACCGGTTTTTTGTGATGTAGACGAATTAACTGCCTTAATAAGAATAGACCACATTGCAAGTGTTATAACGGAGAATACTAAAGCTATTATCCCAGTTCATTTATTTGGCAATGTTGTTGATATTGATGAGATTAAAAAGTTTGCAGTTGAAAGAGGAATATATATTATTGAGGACTGTGCGCAAGCTCTAGGAAGTAAGTTTAACGATAGCATGGCTGGGACATTAGGAGAAATATCGGCGTTCTCATTTTATCCTACAAAAAACCTAGGAGCGTACGGAGATGCTGGACTATGTTTTAGTAAAGACCCTTTGATAGCTGAAAGGATGCGTGCAATTCGTATGTATGGCTATGATGAAAATAAAATTTCTGAGATTGAGGGCGTTAATAGCAGGATGGATGAAATTCAAGCAGCTATTCTCAATGTAAAGCTAGAATATATAGATTCGTATATTGAAAAAAGAAGGGAACTGGCTAAAGAATACAATAAGTTGCTAAATCCTAGTATCGTAAGATTTTCAGAATGTGTACATTCGAGGCATTCATATCATTTGTTTGTTATTAGGGTTCTAGATAGAGATACAATAATAAAAAAACTATCTGATATTGGGGTTGGTACGGGGATTCATTATCAATGCCCAATTCATTTAATGAGTGGCTATGAGTTTCTCAACTATTCTGAAGGGTCTCTGCCAGTAACAGAATTGTTATCGGGAGAGTTGCTCTCTCTCCCAATGTATCCAGAGCTAACTAAAGAAGAGGTCGCTTTTGTTTGTACGCAGTTAAATCGTATTTTGAGCTAGATACAAATAATGAAAATAACAAAATTTTTTATTGTGGGCGCATCTAATACGTTATTAGTCTATCTGTTTTATATCGTTCTTGTTAAATTAGGAGTTAATTATAAAATAGCACTCTTCTTCGATTATATATTTGGTATTCTTTTTGGGTATTATTTAAACCGTTATTGGACATTTTATAGTCACCAGCACAGACGCAGTTTTATAAAGTATATAACACTGTATGTAGGAATATTTTTATTGAATAGTTTGCTATTAATTCTATCGGTAGATTTTTTTCTACTAGATCCTATCTTGTCACAATTTATTATTATAGGTGCTATAAGTTTAGTTAGTTTTGCAGTTCAGAATAACTGGGTATTTGGTAGTAAAGTTAACCTCTAAGATGATAAAGGCTTTTTTATAAAAATTGTGATATGTTAAATAGACAACAAGAATATCAAAAGATGTCAGTTGTAGAGTGCAATCATTGGTGGTATAAAACATTGCACAAGCTTGTTTTGGAGTCTTTATTTAAGTACATTCCAGACAGAAACTCAAATATATTGGATGCGGGATGTGGCTCCGGCGGGCTGATTACTTTTTTAAATTCGTATCAATACAAAAATATAAAAGGATTTGATTTATCTGATGACGCAGTAGATTTGTCTAAAGAAAAAAAACTTAATGTAGTACATGGAGATATAAAGGATATAGAAAGCATAATATCTAAGCAGAATTTTGATGCGATTATTAGTAACGATACCTTGTATTTTCTAAAGAGTAGAGAGATTATTAAGTTTATGTATTCTTGTTCAAATGGGCTGAGATCCGGTGGAGTCCTTATATTAAATATCCCTGTATTTAAAGCGTTTAGGGGTATACATGATATCAGTGTGGGTATTCAAAAAAGATTCTCAAGACAGGATTATAATATTTTCCTTAGCCATAAAGATTTTCGTGTCGTTAGAAAGACGTTTTGGCCATTCTTATTGTCCCCTTTCATATTTATAACTAGACTAGTGCAGCGCTTTAAGTATGGTTTTTTAAATCCTGAAATTAAATCAGATAGTGATTTGCCAAATCCATTAATTAATAATTTTCTTTACAGAATAACATTACTTGAAGTGAATAACATAAAGCATTCAATTTTCGGTAGCTCTCTTTTTATTGTGTTACAAAAAAAATAAAAAAGTTAGCAGCGTAAGCCCTAACTCACGAGCCTTTTTTGCCCCCTCAAGAATATTGGTAGACTCCCCGCTACTGCTGATCAAAACAACCACATCACCAGGATCAGCGTAGTAGTCTAGCGCTCTCGCTATCCAATTCTCATATCCAAAATCATTTGCAAGGCATGTAAGTAAATCCGCCTCATTAAGGGATAGGAATTTGCTTTTAGCAGAGGTGAGGGATTACACCATCAGCGGCCCTCGAAACCCTGTCGTTGTCTGTTTCACATCACCCCTGCCATCCCTAACCGCCATTTCATCCCCTCATCCCTTCTGTTTTTTATCCACAACTCACAACTTGCCCTAAATGGCGGCTGTTTTCAAGCGGAGTTACCACCCAACGGCCACAGAACACCCCGCCTGGGATCAAACAACGGCTCAGGCGATATCAGGGACGGGATGGTAGCTAAGCGGAATCTGGCAGCCCTTGGGCCACTCTTGCTCAGCGGGCGGTGCTCTGGGGGGTGGTGAGGGGCACCACTCCCCGATCTGATCCAGGATCCGCTCGATCACCGGGGGTTCTTCAATAACTGCAAGAAAACGCATCTGGCCGCCACAGTGGGGGCAGATCAGGGGATCCACCTCATAGA
>Ga0208638_1000386_pt1 | contig 33156 bp, 29 predicted proteins | sample ETNtaG_34_FD_185753 | JGI IMG/M metagenome (GOLD analysis project Ga0208638, IMG submission 185753) | Marine microbial and viral communities from oxygen minimum zone, Eastern Pacific Ocean - ETNP201306SV51 (SPAdes) (version 2) | ecosystem: Environmental > Aquatic > Marine > Oceanic ...
AATTGGAATTCCTTAACCAGGAAATGTTACGAGAAGCAAATACTATAACTTCCAAAGCGAACGACTATAAAGTTTCACAATTGGTAGTGCAAATTAAAGCAGAACTCGAAAAAATCCGCGAACAAATTCAAAATATAGAATAAACGTTCCTTCCTCTCAGTCCCCTCAAATAAAAGTGGTTTAAGAGGTGTATCATTATAGTAACGTTTATGTTTGACCTATTGAAATTTTGTGGCCGCTGAGTTCGCGGAGAAAGCTGAGAAAAATTATTGCTTAAATCTCTCTGCGACTTCGGCTCTAAATTTATTATTGGTTGCGGCTTTGCTCTGCTGTGTGTTTATCGGTGATAAATAATTATTGAGAATAGAAAATAATTTACAGACCTAAGAAAAAAGTAAACAGAAGCAATTCTATATTAAGTTGACTTAAATTTTTGTATCTGATAGATTCTAACTAATTCTATTTTAGAAATTTTTTTAAGGTGTATTTTTGTTATGGCTGCATGGGATGATTTTCCAAGACAGAAAGGTCCGGGAGCTGGCAGACCGGGAGGCGACGCCGGGTTACCTTTAGAATTCCCTAAAATTAATCTTCCTCCTGTTAAACCCGGTAACCTTGCTTTAATCATAGCTGGTGTTTTAGTGCTCTGGTTAGGGACAGGTATTTTCTTTATGGTTGGACCGGATGAACAGGGGGTAGTATTAAAGTTTGGAAGATATAGCCGCACGGCGACTTCGGGCCTTAATTTTAAATTTCCCGCCCCGATAGAAACAGTCTTAAAGGCAAAAGTTACCAAGGTCAGGAGAGAAGAGATAGGTTTTCGCATTTCCGATCCCGGCCCACCGGCACGATACAGGGATGTTCCGTTAGAGTCCTTAATGCTTACAGGGGATGAAAACATTATAGACATAGACCTGGTTGTCCAATACAAAGTTTCCAATGCGGTTGAATTTTTATTCGAAGTAAGGCGCCAGAGGAAGGCAATACGGGATGCCACGGAAGCCGCCATCAGGGAAGTTGTGGGAAGAACGGCTATTGATAAGGTATTGACTGTTGGAAAATTTGAAGCTCAAAATGAAACAAGAGACCTCATCCAAAAGATTTTAAACAGTTATAGTATGGGAATACAAATTGTCGCGGTCCAACTGCAGGATGTGCATCCGCCAAAACAGGTCATAGATTCTTTTAAAGATGTTGTTAGTGCCAAGGAAGACAGAGAGCGTTTAATTAACGAAGCGCAGGGATATAGAAACTCCATTATACCGGAAACAAGGGGTAAGGCAGCGCAAATACTTAGAATGGCTGAGGCCTATAGAGAAGAGAAAGTTAATAAAGCTGAAGGAGACGCGAAAAAATTCGATAGCATTTTGCAAGAATATAAAAAAGCAGAGGATATTACCAGAAAAAGACTCTACATTGAAACTATGGAAGAGATTTTACCTGGTATAGAAAAATATATAGTTGACCAGAAAAGCGGAGGGATTCTCCCCATTTTGCCGATTGGACCTAAAGGGCTTGGAGGCTCTGAAATTAAAAAAAATTAACTCATGGCTAAAAACTTTGTAATACTCATTATAGCGGTTGTCCTTGTTACAATAAATCTAAGCGTATATACCATCTCCATGACAGAGCAGGCGGTCATTACGCAATTAGGAAAACCGGTAAAGAATGTTGAAGAACCGGGATTGCACTTTAAAACTCCTTTTATCCAAAAAATCACTAAATTTCCGAAACAATTGTTAGATTATGATTCTGCTCCGACAGAAATATTAACTAAAGATAAAAAAAACCTGCTTATCGATAATTATGCGAAATGGAGAATCATTGATTCTCTGAAACTTTTGCAGACAGTTCGTGATGTTAATGGCGCGCAGTCCCGTTTGGATGATATTATTTATTCTGAACTCAGGGTAGAACTGGGACGTCACGACCTGGCTGATACTATTTCAATTACCAGAGATGAAATTATGAGGCTTGTGACCGAGAGGAGTAATGAAAAAGCAAAAGCGTATGGAATATCCGTGTTGGATGTGAGGATTAAACGAGCGGACATGCCGCAGGAAATTGCCAATTCTATTTATAATCGTATGAGAACGGAGAGGGAAAGAATCGCAAAAGAATACCGGGCGCAGGGAAAAGAAGAAGCCCAGAAAATCCGGGCTAAAACCGATAAAGAGAAAATAGTTCTTCTGGCACAAGCGTATAAAAAAGAACAGGAAGTTCGAGGAGAAGGGGACGCAAAATCAATTAAAATATATGCCAATTCCCTGGAAAAAGATCCTGAATTTTATAGTTTTATAAGATCAATGGAAGCCTATAAAGTTCTCTTCAAAGAAAAATCCACCATTATCCTGCCCCCTGACACAGAATTTTTTAAATTCCTGAAAGAATCAAAGTAGAGTTTATTTTTTGTCTGCGTAATTCCTGCTACTAATTAGCGATATTCGAGAAAGCTGATAGCTGACCGCTTTTAGTTCCCAAGCAGATACTCCAGAATGGCTTTTTGAACGTGAAGGCGGTTTTCTGCCTGCTTATAAATGATAGATTGTGGACCATCCATTACTTCCGAAGTAATTTCCTCTCCCCTGTGAGCCGGCAGGCAATGCATTATTAAAGGATTCTTGCCGGACTTTTTAACTAGATCGCTGTTAAGCTGGAAGGCCTTAAATGCTTCTTTTTTCTTAACGGCCTCCTCTTCTTGTCCCATGCTTACCCACGTGTCGGTATAAATCACATCCGCTTCAGAAACCCCGTCTTTCGGGTCATGACATAACTCAATTTTGCCTCCGGTCTTTGTTGTTTCTTCCCGCGCGATTTTTAAGATATTGGAATCTGGGAGGTAATTTTCAGGACAAACTATTCTTAAATCCAGCCCGATTCTTGCGGCGCCGTTTATCCAGGAATTTGCGACATTATTCCCATCACCCAGGTAAACTATTTTGATTTTTTTTACATCATCCACATGCTCCTGAATTGTAAAAATATCCGTTAAAACCTGGCATGGGTGCAAAAGATCGGACAGGCCGTTGATAACCGGTACATCTGCTGCTTTAGTGAGACCTTCTACTTCTTCATGAGAATAAGTTCTAATGACTATACCATCAAGATATAGAGACAAAACCTTTGCGGAATCGGACAGGGTTTCTCCTCTTTCCCATTGCAAATCTTTGTAATCGAGGAATAAGGCCTTCCCACCCAATTGATACATCCCTACTTCAAAGGAAATCCGGGTTCTGGTAGAGGATTTTCTGAAGATCATCCCTAAAGTCTTTCCTTTTAAAGGGGCATAGTTGTTGGAACGGCTTAATTTTTTTAACTCTCTTGCTTTTGAAAAGACCCCGTTAATCTCATCGGTCTCAAAATCAAGTATGTCGACCAGACTTTTCTTCAAAACATTGCTCCAGAATATTTATCAGGGAATCGATTTCATTTTTTTGAACGATTAGGGGAGGTATAAATCGCAAAATCTTTTCCTGAATACAATTAATTAAAAAACCTTTATCCATGCAATAGTTTACAACCTCCGATGATGGGGAGTCCATTTCCATTGCAACCATAAGTCCCTTTCCCCTGACCTCTTTTATAAATGGAAATCTTTTTTTCAAATCATTCAGCTTGTTTAAGAAATACGTTCCCATTTCCTCTACATGGGACAGAAGCTTTTTATTTGAAAATTCTTTAAACGCGGCTAAGCCTGCTGCAGCGGCTAATGGATTTCCTCCGAAAGTTGAGGCATGGTTTCCCGGTTTAAACGCGCTTATGACTTTATCTGTGGCTAACATCGCGCCAATTGCGATACCGCCTGCCAGCCCTTTCGCTAACGTCATAATATCCGGTTCAATATTATAATGCTGGTAGGCGAATAACCGTCCGGTCCGTCCCATTGCGGTTTGCACTTCATCCAGTATCAGAAGGAGATCATTATTATCACATATTTCTCTAAGAGATTTAAGATAGTTAACATCCGGAATGTTAACGCCTCCTTCTCCCTGAATCGGTTCTACCATTACAGCGCATGTTTCAGAGGAAATAGCCTCTTTGAGCGCTACAGTATCATCAAATGGCACATATTTAAAGCCGTTTAATAGCGGTTCAAACCCCTTTTGCATTTTTGACTGACCGGTTGCGGATAAAGTTGCCACAGTTCGTCCATGAAAAGATTGTTTCATGGTTATTATCTCATTTTTTTCTTTTCCCTGATCGTGGAAATACTTTCTAACAAGTTTAATAGCCGCTTCATTAGCCTCCGCACCACTGTTGCAAAAAAAAGCCTTATCAGCAAAAGAGTTTATCACAAGCTCTTCCGCCAATTCGACCTGAGGTTCAATGTGATACAGGTTTGAGACGTGCAGTAATTTTTTCACCTGGTTTTGCACCGCAGTAACAACCGCGTCAGGGCAGTGCCCGAGGTTGCAGACCGCAATACCGCTTACAAAATCAAGGTATTCCTTTCCATCAACGTCCCATACCTTTGTTCCTTTTCCACTGACAAGGGCAACGGGAAAGCGGCCATAAGTTTGAGCAATATATTTATTAGATTTTTCTACAAGTTCTTTTGTTTTCATAGACATTACAATTAAGAGCGGTTAGAGATCACCGCTGCAAATCATTTCCTGCCGGTGCCATGACAGTGGGGACAGGGAGAGGGAGATGTAAAACGATTGATGAGTTGTCCGTATCCTTCACATTTTTCGCACTGGTTCTTTTTAATAGTCACTTTTTGCGCGTATATATAATTTTTCCTGCGTTTCGTGGCTTTCCTGAGATATTCTTTAATCAGGACAGGATCATGTTGTATTTTGGCTTTCCTTTTATAGCGTATAATTTCGTTGTCATATTTTTGTTTCTTTTTTTCATCATTTAAGAATTCATAAGCTTTTTTAATCTTTAAAAAATCTATAACTGTAGAATTGTTCATTAAGTTTTTATCAGGATGATATTTTTTTGCAAGCTTTCTGTACGCTTTTTTTACTTCAGTGACAGGGGAAAGCGCCGGTAACTGTAAATCTTTATAATAATTTTCCATTATTTTTCCTGTCGGTATTGTGAAAATTATATCAGACTCAACAGTTTTTCAAAATAGTATATTCTCTGCTATAAACTAGCAAAACGGAACCTTTTAAGTAAAGTTTTTTACAATCCCCTGGCCCCCTTTATTAAGATGAAATCTCCAAAAAATCAGGCTGTCCGAAAATAAGCTTTTCAGTTTGTAGTTCCGCTTTCAAGCGGATTAAAAGTCTCAACATGGGCCATCTAAAAATGGGACCACGAACTTTTATATCGTTGCACATTCTTTTAGGACAGCCTGACTTAGGGAGGGTGTCATTCATTAGGTTGCGGTGAAGCCGCGTTATGGCGTTTACGTCCCAAAGAGTCCATTCGGAGCAATTTTAAAAGGCAGGATTTTACATTTGAGTAACGAAATTGTTTTTTCCACCACCTTTTTTTTAGCCGGTGGAACAAATAATGCCAAACATCCCCCTCCACCGGCGCCGCAGACTTTTGCTGCTGTTGCTCCTTTTTGAAAAGCGGTTTTGATAATTTTTTCTATTTTCGGCGTGGTGACATTTTTGGAAAGCTTTTTTCTATTGTCCCATTCCTCATTAAGTAATTGACCCACAATGTCAAACCTGTTTTTTGTGAGTGCCTCTCCCATTTTTAGCGCAGTTTGTTTTATAGACTCCATTTTCTCATAAAGGACTTTATCGCCATCAATATGTTTTTTCATGATTTGCCAGTTATTAGTTCCGGAAGCTCTTGGTTTACCGGTAAAACATAAAATTAATCTCTTTTCCAGTTCTTTTACATTAACCTTTATTTTTTCACGGGTGACGCCTTTGTCCTCTAAATGAATAGTGTTAACCCCTCCAAATAATGCCGGATAATAATCCTGATCTCCTGTTGGGACGCCGATGACCCTTGCCTCAATGTTTTTTGCTATAGTAAGCATCTCTTTCTTGGAATACCGGTTATCGGTAAAACGGTTTAAAGTGCTATTGAGGGCGATATTCAAAGAGGAGGAACCGCCTATGCCGGAACCTGCCGGGGCAACGCAATCAGTAATTAAATGAAAACCCTGCTCGGGAGAATAAAATCTAATTATTTCCGTTACAAGTTCAAGTCCATTTGCGGTATTGAGTTCATTAATTGAATCCGCATTTACTTTCTCTCCCATATCTTTGGATTCAATAATAATTTTTTTATCATTTCTTGGCGTTAATCTGGCAGTAGCGTATAAATTAATCGCTGCATTTATCGTGACCGCGCCGTGATGAAAAAGATATAACGGCCAGATATCAATAGTTCCCCCCGCTAAATCAATGCGGGTCGGTGCTTTAGACTCAATAATCATATTATTTGCCCATTACCATTACCAACGAAGCAGACGAAGATCACCAAGTATAATATTTGTATTCTTTGTGGTTAAGCATTGTATCATTATATAAAGAAATGTCTCCTATATAAAAAGCGTGAATCTTACAAAAATGTTTTTTGTCTAAACTAACAAAGGAGGTTATGACTATGAATGAATTGGTGCAAAAAGAGTGTGTTCCATGCAAAGGAGGGGTCCCTCTGTTAAAGGGAAGTGATTTAAAATCTTTATTGGAAAAACTGGAAGACAGTTGGCAGGTGGTTGATGAACGCCATCTTGAAAAAGAATTTAAGTTCGAAAATTTCAGGAAGGCCCTTGATTTTACTAATAAAGTCGGCGAGCTTGCTGAAAATCAGGGTCATCACCCTGATATTTATCTTGCATGGGGGAAAGTCAAACTGACCATATGGACGCATAAAGTAGGCGGTTTGACGGAGAGCGATTTTGTCCTGGCAGCGAAAGCAGATCAATTGTTCTAATTGTTAATCGAAATATCAAATATCTCACATCGAACCTTTCTGTTGACGCAGTTTTCGCCAGAGAGTGGATCTGGCGATTCCCAGTTTTTCTGATGCCTTTGTCTTGTTCCCGTCGCATTCACTTAGTGCCCGCTGTATCTCTTCGTATTCCACATTTTTTAAATAAAACTGTCCTGTAGAATTTTCATCCGGGATGTTGTTTGATTTAGCTTTTGATTGACTGAGATCAAATTGAAGATGAGAAGGTTGAATATCATCTTCTTTACAGAGAATGAGGGCCCGTTCAATCACATTTTGCAGTTCCCGCGCGTTGCCGGGCCATGAGTAGGCTAAAAATTTCTCAACAGCCTGGGGAGATATCCCTTTTACAGGGTTGCCCAATTTTTCACTACAACGTCTTATAAAATGATTGGTCAGGGGCAAAATATCTTCTAACCTTTCTCTCAGTGGGGGTATGTTGATAGGAAGGACAGCCAAACGGTAATAAAGATCTTCCCGAAACTTTTTCCGATGCATTTCCTCTGAGAGATTTCTATGGGTTGCGGCAATAATGCGAATGTCGATTTTGATTGATAAATTGCTTCCCAAAGGACGTATGGTTTGTTCTTCTAATACCCTTAAAAGCTTAACCTGGGTGGCAAGGGACAATTCACCAATTTCATCCAGGAATATGGTCCCGCCATCCGCTGCCTCAAAAAAACCGCTCCTCTCAAAAATTGCGCCGGTAAAGGAACCTTTAACATGGCCGAACAACTCACTTTCCAGGAGGGTTTCCGGTAAAGCGCCGCAATTGACTGTAAAAAAAGGTTTAGCAGCCCTGCTCCCATACCTGTGTATCGCCCTGGCTATCAGTTCTTTGCCTGTCCCGGTTTCTCCAAGAATTAAGACAGTCGTGGAGAGGTCCGCTACTTTCGCTGTTAGTTCCATTACCCTTTGCATTTTGGAACAGCCATAAACAACTTCATCTCCCATGTACAGCATTTTATCCAGTTTGAATTGGAGGGCTTTGATCGTTTTCTGGGATTTTTTGACCTGTTTTTCCAATTTTTTTTCAGGGGTTTTGTCGGTAAATATCCCCTGGGCGTACCATTCTCCATCAATTTTAATACAGCGGCTGTATGCTTGGACAGCTAAATTCTCTCCATTTCGATTTGCAAGACGAAGATCCATCCCTTCCACTTTATGAAATTCAAGTAAATTTTCAAAATAGTTTGCCACAGAATCTTTGTGGCTGATAAGTTTAGCCATCATATCCTCAAAGTTTTTTCCAACCATATCCTCAATTTCTTTATCAGTAAGCCCAATCATTTTTAAAAGATTTTTATTGATGTATCGAATAGGAACTTTTTTGACATCTTTTGGTTGTTTAAAAAGGTGAGTAAAAAATACCAGAGGAAGAGCGTTACTGATAACTTCTCTGAAAATTAAAAATTCTTCATTAAGTTTTTTCATAATAAGATATTATCACAATGAAACAGATGTTTCAATTGAAACGAGGTACTGTTTTATATTGAACCAAACTATGGAAATCTGCTTTCATCCTAAATGCCTTAAATAGTTGACTTTTTAAGGAAAATTTGTTTTAAACCTGGGAAGAAACCTACAGTGGCATAAAAACTGCTGTTTTAAGGGATCCCCTATTGAATGAAAGCATACTTTTTTGAATTCAATAGGGGATTTTTTTTCTTGACAAAAAAGATTTGCTATGGTTATATATCGCACTTCAATAATCATTGATGGGAAATAGTGTCGCAGTTAGTCAGGCAAATTTGCCTCACTTTAGGTTGCAACCATAATTGTCTGTACTTCAAAACTGAAAAATTGTGTTTTTTAAGGCGCTGTTTGGTTCTATCTTTTTTAGCCCCGCTGTTTAGCTTTTGTTTTTTACAGCGGCTTATGCAAAGCTTAGCAAAATTTTTTATCAGTTCGGAGCGGTAGCTCCATTTGGTTGAGGCCACTGACAGATCTGTGATAATCCTTTTATATTTTATAAATTGAGTTTGTTAAAATTTTAACTTTTTTCTAATATTTTTTTTGGAGGAGGATACGAAGCTATGAAAAAGTTTTTTACTGTACTTTGTTCAGTAGTCATGATGTTTGCGTTATCCGGGTTGGCAAATGCCGGTTCTATCAGTGGTAAGGTTAAATTCGCAGGGAAAGCCAAAGCTCCAAAAAAGATAAAAATCACAAAAGATCCGAAAGTCTGCGGAACAAAAGGGGACCTTGTTGTAGAGAAATTGTTGGTAAGTGATGGTGGTCTCCAATATGCGGTCCTTCAGATTGAAGGAGAAGCTGAAGATGCTCCTGCCGTTTCTGCCGATCAGAATAATTGCAGCTTTCAACCCCATGTTTCCCTTATTCAAGCGGGAGCAAAAGTAACATTAAATAATAAAGATGGATTAACCCATAACATTCATTCCTTTGCCGATGAAAACGAAGCGGTAAACTTTGCTCAGCCGGGAGATGATTTAGCTCATGTCCTTCCTGAAGAGGCGGTTGAAGTCGCGGAAATATACCCGGTGAAGTGTGATATTCATGAATGGATGAACGGTTATTTTGCTGTTGTAGAAACGCCTTATGCCGCTATTTCAGGAAAAGACGGATCCTATAAAATTGCCAACATCCCTGATGGTTCTTATACGATAAAAATATGGCATGAAAGTTTAGGTGAAAGTGAAAAAGAAGTGAAAGTTGCTGGAGATACAACACTCGATATCGAGTTGTCAAAATAATTTATTTTCGATTTATCGCGTTTCCGTATTGTCATTCCCGTTAATCCGGGAATGACAATAATAGAATGCGGTCAATAAAATCTAAAAAATTTTAATAAACTTTTTTATATTTATTTAAGGAGGTAAACGTATGTTTAGTCAAGGGCGGAGTTTGATTCGTACTTGTATGCTGGCTGGTATGACGGTCATTGCCTTTATTTTTGCTCTGGCAGAACCGGCCTTTGCTGCAAAATTTGAGAGCACGTATAACCAGATCCTGGGGTTACCGTCGAGGAAGGTCATCTGGTTTATTGCCCAGATGCATCTCTACATGGGCTCATTTGTTCTTGCGATCCCCATGTTTGTCGTGGTGATCGAGTACGTGGGTTTCAAGTCGAAAAGCAAAAAATTCGATGATCTCGCGTATGAATTTTGTAGTCTGCTGTCCGTTGCTTACGCTGTTACCGCTGCGTTAGGCGGGACCCTGGCTTTTGCCCTCATGACCCTCTATCCCACATTCTGGGGTTTTATGAGCTCCATGTTTAAAGATGTCATGTGGATATATGCCCTCCTGTTCTTTGGCGAGACATTTACCCTTTACATTTATTACTACGGTTGGCATGCCTTTACAGACTATGGAACTCTGATTGCGAAGAAGTGGAGGACTCTATTCCAGTCACTGGGGTGGGTCATAACAGTGTTCGGCTTTTTGTTTACTATAGATGTGAAAGCTGTTATGCCCTATAAAATTTTAGAAGATGGAGAAAAGTTTTATTATCTCACAGGAGATCAACCGTCCCTTATCGGGTGTACCATTATTCTTGCCGGTTGTTCATTTTTAGCGATTAACCATAAAAAAGGGTTTCATATATTTCTCGGCGTCTGGCTCAATATATTTGGTACCTGGATTATGTACCTGGCCAATTCCTGGGCTTCTTTCATGATGAGCCCGATTGGCGTCAGTGAAGCTGGTGAAATAACGATCACATCTTTAGAAGCAGTTATTAATCCTCTCTGGGGCCCTGTTGCCGTTCACAGGCTACTTGGCAATCTTGCCTTCGGGGGATTTGTCGGCGGGTCCTATGCCGCTGTTAAGTTTATAGGTGCTAGTACTGATGAAGAGAAGGCCCATTACGACTGGATGGGTTATGTCAGTAATTTTGTCGGTCTCTGCGGCTTGATACCGCTTCCTTTTGCCGGTTATTATCTCGGCAGACAGGTTTACAGTAACAGTGCGGTTATGGGAAACAACATGATGGGAGGAGATTTCTCCTGGACATTTATCATTCAGGCAATGTTGGTGGGAGGTCTTTTCCTTTTAAGTACTTACTACCTCTGGTCCGGTATGTGCAGAATTCCCGGGTCGGAGCGATACCATAAGTGGTTCAAATTCCTTCTTGGTGCGCTGGTTATTTCTTTTATGACCTGGCTGACGCCGCACAACATGCCTCTGTCCGGTGAAGAATCCGCACAAATGGGCGGCGGACAGTTTCACCCGGTTTTGAAATTTGCGGGTTTGATGCCGGCAAAAAATGCCGTGGTGAATATGATTATTCTTTCCACCTTCTTTAGTTTTGTCCTTTACAGAAGGGGAAATAAAACTGACTTGGTGCCAATATCACAACAGGGCAAAGCGCCCTACATTGCGATTCCTATTGCCGGTGCTATCTGTATCGCGCTGGTGGGACAATATGGCTATTATCTATATACCTTGGATCCAGCGACGCTTGACCTTCCCGATGACGAAATGAGGAGGAATTTTTTCCAAATGGCGGGAATGGCTTTGTTTACAAACAATGCATTGGTTGTGTGTGCCTGCGTCCTTGCTTTAGTTTTCAATAAACCTGTCGCGGGTCAATATTTATATCTCTTTGGAACAGGAGCTATTGTGACCGGCTGGTTTGGGTATGAGGGGTTTTTAGTAATGGAAAAGGCCAGTCCCTTCCTTAGAAACGTTGCTGTGAGCCAGTTCCTCGAGCTAATTTCCTGCATCATCCTGGTGGTTACGATCGATGTCTTTGCCTTTAAAGACGCGAAAGAAATCGCGCCGATTCAGTGGGGCAAGATACCGGAGCGTTCTCAATATGCCTTGATCGCCCTCACTATTGTTATAGCATTTAACATGGGGCTGATGGGATTTATCAGGTCCGGACTGAGGGTAAACTGGCATATCTTTGGAGTTATGGAGGATACTTCTCAATGGTCCTTTACTCTGGATAATATGTGGCTGACGATGATTGTGAGTACGGCTGTTTTTACGACACTTTCTATTATAGCCTTCGGGTTTTGGCTCTCTAATTTGGCCCATCCTGCAGAGGAGCATCATGGAGTGGACGAGGCTCCGGATGCTCTACCCGGATCAGTGGCAGATGCACCCGGATCAGCGGCTTCTTAATAAAGAGATTATGTTCTTGAACGCGGATAGAAGCGAATTTTTTTAGAATTTTAAATCTGTGTTCTGTATTTTATAAATAAAACAAGGAGGAAAAAAAGAAATGGAAACTCTGGGTATATTTTTAAAGGTATATGGCACTGCGTTCGTAGTTACTTTAATTGCTCTGCGTTATTTTTGGGATAAGTTGAATAACCAGGTTAGAGCAATAGGAAAGGTCTTTCTCTTTTTGGTTGGTCTTGTTTTGACATATATGTTTGTAGGATGGAAAATAACCATGATGACGGGTGGTGAAAAGGGTATGATTGCTCGATCAACGGGTGTGAGCGCTGATAATGGCGAGGCGATTTACTGGGGTAGAGGGAGATGCACTACCTGTCACAGCCTTGGGACCAGGGGGAGCGCTGTCAGGTGCCCGAATCACGGTGTTCAACTCGGAAAAGACTTTGCCACGGATCCCGCAAGGCTTTCCGCGATGGGTGAAAGAATAGTTATGAGGGCCGAAGAAAGAACTAAGGCAACCGGTGAGCCATGGGCTCCGGTAGATTATTTATGGGAATGCATGGGAGAACCGGGGGGATACGTTGTAGCGGGATTTAAAAATGAGATGCCATATGTTTATAAAGCCCCTATTAACTTAAATCTCGAGGACGTTCAGTCGGTTATTATGTATCTCTGGGCTCAGGATGGAGAACCGGACCTTAACCAGGTTATGAATCCTACAGGTCCGGGGAAGAGATTTCATGATTTAATAAAGAAAACAACGGAAGAAGCGGCAACAGCATCTCCATTTGTAACCTATATAGAAGGAGACGCGGAAGCCGGGAAAAAAATGTTTTTTGATCCGGAAAGCCCGGCGCCTTGCTTTAAGTGCCATACTCACGGCGATAAAGGAGGGACAGTTGGTCCTGTGTTGACAACCGTGGGAGGCACAAGGTCTACTGAATTTATTATTGAATCTATTCTAAAACCGAGCGCTGTTATTGCCAGCGGTTTTGAGCCGATTAAGCTTGAGACGGTTGATGGAGAGATTTTTACAGGTGTGGACGCGGGTGTAAGCGATACTGAAGCCAAAATTAAATTGAGTACCGGTGAAGAAGTGGCTATAGCTTTAGATAAATTAAAAGGAGGAAAGTTCGGTACCAAACCTAAAGTGGTTATCAAAACCTTCGACAAAAAAATAAAAGGGTGGTTCCTGGAGGACAAGGAAGATTCTGTTGAAGTTATGAACCTGAAAGGGACCGAAAAGATAGTAATCCTAAAGAATACAATTAAATCAACTGTTAAACTCAAGAAGAAAAATGCCGATGGTAAGAAAAAAGTTGAAGGATTTATAAAAGCTGAAGATGATGAGAAAATTACACTCGTCAAAAAGGATGGAACAGAGGTGGCTATACCAAAAGCAGATATTAAAAAAATACGGAAGGGGTATAGAAAACCCGCGGTAATGTCTATCATGCCGGGGAATTTTAGAGACCTCCTTTCGGTAAAAAATCTTCATGATATTGTGGCTTTTTTGAAAGCCGGTTGATTTATATATAAACTTAAAGACAAAAATAAAACGCAGATTGCGTGAATAAGAACTTTATCCAGAATGGATTTAATCATTGGTTCTTTGGTTGTAATGTCAATGACTGATGACAAGGTTAGATATTTCCAAATGAATATTATTTAAAAGGAGGGTGATCAAAATGGCAGGAGAAAAAAAACCGTTAATTGGGATGTTCTGGTCCGTGGTAATCTTTTGTGGAGTTGCTTGGGTTTTATTGGTGAAGGGTATTCCAGCGCTGTCAAGGCAAGTAACAGGACTGGAGCTTCCTTTGCCGGTGCCAGGTTCCCTGCAAATGTTCTGGGCCATATTGTTGACAATTGTCATATTTATGTATGTGAGCTTTGATCAGGGGAGAATAGATTCGTTTTTGGCTCCGATACTTAAACTGCTGAGAGGAGGATATACCCACCCGGTGGCCTGGGTTGTGATGCTTGCTGTAGCTTTGGGAAGCGGTCAGGTTGCCTATTCTTATTTTGCTCCAAAGAGTGCGGCCCCGGTAGTCCTGCGAATCCAGCATCCTTCTTCTAATTTTCCAAAGAAAAATGAAAATCTCGTCAATCCTATAGCCAATCCAAGCAAAGAAATGTTGGATTCATTTGTGGCACAGGTTAAGGCGGACAAAGTGGAGTTTGTGCCTCAAACAGGCCACGGCGCGAGAGCGTTGGATTTTATTCCAGTTCCGGGAGTTAATGAAGCAGTTCAAAAAATAAAATCGGGTGGCGCGAGTGAGGCTGATATTAAACTTGCTTATACAGAAAAAAGATTATATGAAGGAAGGACCCTGTATGAATTCAATTGCAGACCCTGTCACGGTGACAAAACAGACGGCAACGGGCCTTTGGCTGATGGATTCAGACTGAGACCGATAGATTTTACCGATAATGGAACTCTGGAAACCATTGTTGAGGGCTACATCTTCTGGAGAATCAGGAACGGTGGACCTGGTTTACCGCCTGAAGCAACTCCATGGAACTCTGCTATGCCGATATGGAAAAAAGACCTGACTGATGAACAGATTTGGATGATCATGATGGCGGAACTGAATCTGGCGCAAAAAACGGCCCGTATTCCTGAAGCAGTGCATTAATATATGTATGAACAAACAGGATGGATCGAATTTTGATTTCATCTTTATCCTGTCTGAATATTTTTTGAATTTAATTTTTTGGGGGATGTGTGATGAAACAGCTTTTTAAAACTTTTTTGGTAGTGGCCCTGCTCCTTGTGTCTAGCAGAGGATTTGCGGCAGAGGAGTTTTCTATCGGGAAAAATAAACCGAATTTAAGGGATCCAAAAGTAATTGAAGCAGGAAAAGTTACTTATTTTCAACGATGCAGTTTCTGTCACGGGTTGTCAGGTAACGGGGAGGGGCCGGTAGCACAATTGATCGATCCCAAGCCAAGAGATTTCACACAGCCTCTTTTTAAATTCAGAACAACGGCCTCAGGTATTTTGCCGACAGATGAGGACCTATTCAGGACTATCTCAAGAGGGATAACAGGGACTCCCATGACCTTCTTTGCCAAAGAGATATCTAAAGTAGGTTTGTCTGTAGAGGAAAGATGGGGGGTCATTGCCTTTATTCAAACTTTAAACGATTCCTGGGAAGAAGATGATGAGTTTAAAACTACTGATGATCCTGATGACAAGGAAGAATACAGGTATAACCAGATACTTATCAAATATAATGATATTCCGGAGCCTGAGCTTGATCCCGCGAAAGCGGAAAAAGGAAAGGCGGTTTATGAAGATAAAAAATGTTGGGAATGCCATGGTATAGATGGGAAAGGCAATGGAAAATCTTTTCCTACTCTGAAGACCGACCGGGGATTTAAAATCCATCCAAGAGATTTTACCAAAGGCTGGAAGTTTAAGGGCGGCGATGGGATTAAAGATATTTTTGCCCGTGTAACCACAGGCATTAACGGAACCCCGATGCCCTCTTTTGTTGATACTATTCCCGAATCTGACAGATGGGATCTTGCTCATTTCGTAAAATCACTTCAGTATGAAAGAACGGACAATGAAGTTCTTATCGTTAAGAAGATTGAGGGGGAACTGCCCGCAACGCCTGATGATCCAAAATGGGCTGAGGCCAATATGACGGATTTGAAATTATCAGGGTTGGTGTCGCTTAAGCCAAGATGGCAGAATTTTTCGGTTGATCTGGTAACGGTCAGAGCATTATATAACGAAACGGACATAGTTTTTAAATTAGAGTGGAACGACAGGACTGAGAGTGTCAAGCACGACCCGAAAGCAGAGGCCACGCAGGGAGGAAAAACACTGCATCAGTCTTACACGGAAAAAGGCTCTAATGGTTTGAATAACGTGGTAAAAACCTATGTGGAATATTACGATCCGAAAGTATTTGGGAGCGACAAGCCAGCGAAGGAATTTAATCTACTGCGCAAATATGGAGACCTGAGAGACGCGGTTGCTCTTCAGTTCCCGGCGAGAGAACTGATGGGAACAAATAGGCCGCACTTTCTGAACGGAGATCCGAACAACCCGGTTAAACTCTGGTACTGGAAAGCGGACGAAGATAAGGCGGTAGAAGTAGAAGCAAAAGGCATTTTTAAAAAATTTAAAGTTACTAAAAAGGCTATTGAAGCGAAAAGTAATAAAGGCGCCAGAAACGGTAAGGACAACTGGACAGGACAATGGCAACTGATTATGAAGAGATCACTGACCACTGACAATCCTAAAAAAGACGTTCAATTTATTCCTGGAAAGTTTCTTCCTTACTCGGTAAATGCATGGGATGGTGGCAATGGTGAGTCCGGTACAAACAAATCAACTTCCACCTGGAATATGCTTGTGATGGAAGTAAAAACCCCTCCAAAGGTCTATGTTATAGCGGCCATTGGCTTCCTGGTTGTCGGCTTTCTGGAAGTTTTCGCATATAGGAAAATAAATAAAAAATAATAATAACTCATAAGTGATTTAAAATTTAACATTTAGATTATCCTCTTCTCATTAGCAACGGCGGAGTTTCTTCTTGGAATCTCCGCCTTTTTTTTATGCTATTTTTTGATATAATGTTTGACCACAGAGGCGAGAAGATTACAGCGCCCTGACCCCCTTTCTTAAGGGCGGATACCCAAAAAAATCAGTGTGTCCGAAAACTGTCATTCTGAGGCTTTGCCGAAGAATCTCTGTTTTAATAACTTATTGAAATCATGAGATTCTTCATTTCGTTCAGAATAACAATCATCTGACTACCGCAGTTTTCGGGCAGCCTGAATTAAAGGGGAATGTGCCTTGCTGTCTTTGTGGCAATTTTGATTTTTAAGGAGATGAAGCTGTTTTGCTTTTTAAAAACGTCTGTATTGAAGCCTTCGGATATGAAATTCCTGATGAAATAGTTTCTTCGGAAGATATTGAAAAGCGTCTCAGTCCGGTTTACGACCGTTTAAAACTTCCTGAAGGCCGCCTGGAGATGATGAGCGGGATAAAAGAGCGTCGGTTCTGGAAAAACGGTACAAGACCAAGTGAAGTCAGCGTTTTTGCGGCAAAAAAGGCTATCGAAAAATCAACTGTTTCAAAGCAGGACATTGGTTGCCTTATCCATGCCTCTGTTTCCCGGGATTTTTTAGAGCCCGCCACTGCCAGTGTGGTACATAATGCCCTTGATTTGCCATGCGAGTGCTCTCTATTTGATGTTTCAAATGCCTGTCTCGGTTTTCTCAACAGCATGACTGTTTTAGCTAATATGATAGAGTTAGGACAGGTAGAAGCAGGATTGATAGTGTCAGGGGAGTGCGGAAAACAATTGGTTGAAACTACTATTAATAATATTTTGTCTGACAAAGACATCAGCCGAAAAAAAATCAAACACTATATTGCTTCTCTTACCATAGGCTCCGGAGCTGTAGCGGTTGTGATGGCTCATTCGTCTATTTCAAAAACAGGACACAAACTATTAGGAGGCCAAGCAAGGTCAAATACCCGGCATAATGAGCTTTGTATCGGCGGAATAAACGCGGATGTAGCCCATACCGGTGATGTCAGCATGTTAACAGACTCGGAAACTCTCATGATCAATGGAATAAAATTAGCCAAAGAAACCTGGGAAGAGACAAGGAGCAAACTTGGCTGGAAAAACAACGCCATGAGCAGGATATTCTGCCATCAGGTGGGCTCAGCCCACAGGAAGATGCTCTACGAAACCCTGAAATTAGACATTAAAAAAGATTTTTCAACCCTGGAATACCTGGGAAATACCGGGTCTGCCTCCCTTCCCATCACAATGGCCATTGGAATCGAAAAAGGACTGGTGAAAAAAGATGATAATATAGCAATGCTCGGCATTGGGAGCGGCTTAAACAGTGTAATGCTGGGAGTGGAATGGTAGAAATTAAATATTAACATTGAACGTTGAACGTTCAACGTCGAAGAGTGTATAAAATGTTTCTTTTTGGGCTGGAATATATGGTTTATAAACTATAATGGGCGAGAAGAAATATGATCTTGAAGAAAGGCTTTTGAACTATGCAGCCAGAATAGTTCGTTTTGTCGAAACACTTCCGAAAACTCGCGCAGGGAACCAAATTGGTGATCAGTTGTTGCTTCAGGTACCTCGCCCTTGCTTAATCATGAGGAAGCACAAGCAGCCGAGTCTCCCAAAGATTTTGTTCACAAGATGAAAATATGTTTGAAAGAGTTAAGAGAGTCTCATCGCTGTCTTCGTTTAATTCAACATGTCCCGCTTATCAAGGAAACGTCAAAAGCGGATGAATTTATTTCTGAAACAGTGGAATTAATTAAGATATTTGTAAGCAGTATTAAAACTGCCCAAAAGCGTTTAAAACCGAAGAATTGCTAATAACTGTTTACTCGAAAATAATCACCGGTATTTTATTATTTTTTTCGATGTTCAGCGTTCGATGTTTGATGTTAATGTATTAAAAGAACTATATCCTTTCAAATCAAACTTCATTGAAATTGATGGTTTGAAGTACCACTACCTGGATGAAGGGAAGGGTGAACCTGTTATAATGTTGCACGGCAATCCTACCTGGTCCTTTTACTACCGTAATCTTGTTTCAGGTCTGAGAGAACAATACAGGGTCATTGTGCCCGACCACATGGGATGTGGCTTGAGTGACAAACCTCAACAATACAATTACCGTCTTAAACAGCACATTAAGAATCTTGATGTTTTAATAGAAAAACTTGAGCTTAAGAATATTACTTTTGCTCTTCACGATTGGGGAGGAGCTATAGGTATGGGATGGGCAGTGATGAAACCTGAACGTGTAAAGCGGTTTGTGGTTTTCAACACAGCTGCCTTTCTCATGCCCTGCATTCCCTTTCGAATACGTATCTGTCGTATTCCTGTTCTTGGAGATGTAGTTGTCCGGTGGTTCAATGCTTTCGTGCGTCTGTCTATACATATGGCATGTAAAAATAAAGAAAGAATGACTCCCGAAGTTAAATCCGGTTTCCTCGCGCCCTATGATAGTTTTGCCAACAGAATTGCCATATTAAGATTTGTACAGGATATACCTATGACCCCTGAGGACTACAGTTATTCAATGCTGAAGGACATAGAAAGTAGACTTTCACAATTCAGAAGCCATCCTATGATGATAATTTGGGGAGAAAAGGATTTTTGTTTTAACGAACGTTTTCTTGGTCGCTGGAAAACTTATTTCCCAAAAGCAGAGGTCGAAAAAGTTTCCGATGCCGGTCATTATGTGGTGGAAGACGCCTGGGAGAAAATAGTGCCATGGGTGAAAGATTTCATTGCAAGAAACCCGTTATGATTGGCCGCTCGTTTAAATTAGCCGGCGGCTCTAATGGTTTCAGGCAAAGTAATTAAAAAAGAAGGGTAAGCGCCATTGAATTTCCGAAGGACCATTGAGCTGAATTTATACTTCTTTTTTTTAAAATCGTAGCTGATTACGACTTTAGTTTTAGGTTTTAGTCTCAAGTCACCATCTTTGGGCAATACAGAATCAATTTTTATTCCGGATAATTTTCTTAGATTTACTAAATCCACAAACATGCTTTGATACGAGACATAGCTCCCATCAAGAGAAATCATAAACTGTAATTTAGACTTGCAAATATCCTCTATATGTTTTTTTTCTAAACTATTTTCGAATCGATCAAATTTTTTTATAAGCCAATTACTCATAATCATTTTTGCCCCCCGTAGTTAAAAAAAAGATTTACAATGACTTCATAATTACCTATCGGCATTCGAGGAAAAGTCCTAAAGGGTTTTTTTGTCTAAAGGGTGTGTCTATGGAGTGTTAAAAATTACCGCAAACAGAACCGGGTATTATCCTTTTAAAACAATGGTTTATCCAGCTAGACTACTTGGATTAAAAAGCTGAAAATTTTTTATAGTGTGCTTTTTTTTGAATACAATTTGCTGCAAGCATGCAAAACTGTGTCTTTTTAGCAAAGCTGAGCTTAGCTTTGCAAAATTTTATTAATGGCTTTTTAAAATAATGGATTTCTAACCACAAAGCATACTAAGTCCATGAAGGAATAGTTTTTTCAATTATTCATTTTCTTCCTGTCTTTCGTGATCTTTGTGGTTATTTTTTTTGGTTGCTTCAAAGTTGCGCTCTGTTAAAGTTGCCACTCGATAAATTCGTGTGATATTCTGTCTTTCATCATGAATTTTGGGAAGTTAGCTCCATACAGAAAAGCCAAAATACCACCTCTCAAAGGTCTGTTAACTGCATTAGGACCCGGGGTCGTTTGGATGGCGCTTGCCCAGGGGAGCGGAGAGCTAATCTGGTGGCCTTACATCATAGCGAAGTATGGTCTTACATTCCTGTTTCTTCTCCTTCCCGCATGTCTGTTGCAATATCCTCTTACCTACTCAATTGGTTTTTATACGCTTGTGACAGGGGAGAGCATATTTCAAGGTTTTATTCGTTTAAACAGGTTTTTTGCTTTGATGCTGTGGGTATTGATGAGCATATCATTTCTCTGGTTCGGGGCGTTTGCTTCAGCCGGCGGTACTGCACTTGCCGAGTTAACCGGTTTGCCCGAGGACTGGAGTCAAAGAGGTCAGTCACTTTTCTGGGCTTATTGTTCTATGGCAGTATTTTTAGCCGCTATACTTTTAAGCCGTGTTATTTATAACCTTATTGAAAACTTCATGAAGGTTATCGCGATTTTCACGGTCATTGGGCTTGTATGGGCGTGTACCACATCTAAAGTCCTGAATGTTCTGCCCGAGTTTCTCATGGGGCTTGTTGGTTCTTTTAACACTATGCCAAGGGCATGGGATCAGAGTGATGCCACAAAACTTCTTACAGCGATAACTTTTGCCGGGCTCGGAGGTTTCTGGACGCTTTTCTACTCGTACTGGTTAAGAGACAAGGGGTCAGGGATGGCTGTTCATATGGGTAGAATAACAGGTCCTATCACTGGCAGACCCGAAAGCATTCCTGATTCCGGTTTTGTTCCTTTTGATGAGGAAACGGACCGAAAAAATTTTATAGGATGGAAAAAATATCTTCTTTTGGATACTGGCATCGGGATATTCGGGAATATCTTTACAACTCTCATGACATGTCTTTTAGCTTATGCCCTTCTTTTCCCGGAAGGACTTCTTCCGCAGGGTTACGAGATTGCGGTTGTTCAGAGCAAGTTTTTTGAAGTCAACTGGGGCGGTTTTGGCACAATAATTTTTCTAATTGTGGCTGCTGCCTTTCTTTCAGACACATGGCTGGTGACTATTGACGCAGTAAGCCGTATTCAGGCAGATGTTCTACATAGCCTTTTCCCTGTTACGAAGAAGGTTGGCGTCAGGGGGCTCTATTATATATTCCTCGGTGTTTTAACTATAATTACATCTATTACCATGCTCTTCAATGCCCCGGGACCATTGATTCTTTTAAGCGCGGTAATAGGATTTATTGGTACGGTTATATTTACAGGCGCAATAATAATTTTAAACCATTATTATCTTCCCCGCCATCTACCTGAATGGGCGGGACCGGGCAGAATAGTTTTAATACTGCTTGCTACGGCATTCATATCTTATCTGGCTTTGGCCGGAGGATACATATATTTAATTTTCAGATGATATTGACTTGACAAAGCTATATAAATCAATGAAAATTCTGAGATGGATAAATTGATTTTGAAATTCAAGGATAGCGTGATTAAAGAATATCCGATAACCGGAGACCAGCTAAAAATCGGGAGAGACGAGGACAATGATATTGTAATTGATAATGCTGCCGTCTCAAGACATCACGCTAAAATTAAACGGGCAGGAAGCGGATATACTGTTGAGGACTTAAACAGCACTAACGGTACTTTTGTCAATGAAGATCGTATCAAGCAACAGGAAAAGTTGCAGGATGGAGATATTGTCATTGTGGGAAAACATTCCATTATTTTGGAATCAGAGTTGAAGGTGGAAGCTCAGCCCGGTGCAGATTTTGGTGGAACAATGATCCTTGATACAAAACAGCAACAAGAGTTGCTTAAAAAGCAGAGAAAGGCTACTGTTATACCTGTTGAAGATAAACAAGCTAAACTTATTGTTATTCAATCGGGGGAGAGAAAAGAATACAAAATAACTAAAGATGTGACTGTAATAGGAAAAGCTCTGACCTCTGATGTAGTACTTAATGGATTTCTTATTCCTCAAATGGTAGCGACAATTAAAAAGGAGGGGAAATCTTTTCATATTACAGGGTATGGCGGCTGGATCCAGGTAAATGTAAATGGAAGGATAGTCGGGAAAAACTGGAAACTATACCCAAACGATACAATTGAGGTAAGAAAAGTTAAAATAATTTTTCAATATAAATAGTTATGGGTGGTATCTCTGTATTTGCGCAAACTGATCTCGGTAAAGTACGAAAGGGAAATGAAGATAGTTTTTTCGTGGTAGATACTACAAGTGAAAATTCCGCTTCTTTGTCGGAAGTTCGACAGTATAATTTGAGCGAAGGAAATAAATTTTTTATGGTTGCCGATGGAATGGGAGGTCCGGCAGCCGGTGAAGTTGCAAGTCTGTTAGCTGTTAACACTGTTTTAAAAGAAACGAAATCCAAAACGGCTTCTAGCGAATCGGAGTTCGTTCAGGTTCTAGATGATTCTCTTCAAAAAGCCAATACAGCAATTTTAGAAAAAGCTTCAAGCAATCCTGATATGCGAGGTATGGGTACGACAGCAACGCTAGCAGGGATTTCAAACAACAAACTATTTATTGGACAGGTAGGCGATAGCAGGGCCTACATCGTGCGAAATGAGGCAATCACGCAGGTCACAAAAGATCAATCATTAGTTGCTCAACTTGTTGCATTAGGAAACATAACCGAAGAAGAAGCGGAAAAACATCCTCAAAAAAATGTAATTCTTCAGGCGCTTGGCAGCCAGCCATCGATGCAGGTTGCAGCAACCTCTATTGAACTTTGTCAGAATGATTATCTTTTGCTTTGTAGCGATGGATTATCCGGATTAGTGAAAGATGTGGAAATGAAATCAATTGTTCAATCTTCTTCTGACCTTGAGTCTGCTTGTAAAAAATTAATTGATTTAGCAAATCAAAGAGGGGGCAATGATAACATTACTGTGATCATCACTCATTTTTCCGATGAAGTTTTCCCCCCTCCTGACAAAAATGGAGCAGTTGCCTTTAAAGCAATTTCCGATTTTAAACCGTAGTTTACCTGAAAGTCTTTTGAACGGGAGCCGTTATGATACCTTTTGGATTTTATTTGAACGGATACAACGGGTGCAGACATAAATATGCTTGCGGGTAGCATTTTGGATGACATGTACTCTTTGCAAATTGGGGTTCCAGCGTCTTCGAGTCTTATTATTGGCATGGCTGACATTATTTCCGTAAACAGGGCCTTTACCACAAATCTCGCATTTCTTGGCCATAAGTTTTATCTCCTGTAGATATTTCTTATTGTTTTATAATAAAAGTAATGCTAACATAACATACAAATTCTGGCAACATCTAATTTTCTATTGTGAGTAAAAATGGACGTCACAAAAAGCTCATCTATCAATGATGTTCTTCGTGATTACCCGGAAGCCATAAAAGTTTTTGAGAAATATAATATGGGATGCATGGGATGCATGGGCGCCACGGCTGAATCAATAGAAAATGGAGCCATGATGCATGGTATAGATTCCTCCGTAATTATTAAAGAGATTAATAAACTAATCCACAAAGAAAAGAAATAGTCCTTTCACTACTGAAGATTCCCGGTAGCTTGCTACGGGGAGCTTCAATTGTGGTTGTGGCCCTGAGTACTCTGCGGTCAATCATTATTTCCCCTCAGCAAATCAATTGTCTTATTAATAGCCCCGCGGTTCTTCTCTACTACTTCTCGTGAAATTCTGCTGAGACACTCTCTTTCAGCCGGATCACTAAGAAGACGGCGTAAAGTCCGGCAAAATTCCTGTTCATTTTTAACTTCCACAGCGGCTTTATTATCTTTAAAAATTTTCACGACCTGCCGAAAATTGTCCATATTGCTGCCAAATATAACTGGTTTACCATAAATTGCCGGCTCAATAATATTATGGCCTCCTTTAACTCCACAGAGACTTTTACCCATAAAAACAATATCAGAAACGGCAAACAAACCCATCAGATCACCTGTCGTATTAACCAGCAACACTTTTCTTTTTGCTTTTCCTTGGTTGATGATCTCTTTGGAAATAGCGCTGTTGACATTCTTCAACGATTCTTTTAATTCTGTTAGCAAAACATAATCCATATCTTCCTTTTTTAGAATTTTCTCTACCTCATAAGTTCGCTCGGCATGTCTAGGAGCTAATATAAAGTTGAGGGATGGAAAGTCAACTACGAGAGACTTAAACGCTTTGACCATAATAACTTCCTCGCCAGGATGGGTGCTGCCCGCAATAAAGATAAGACGATTTTTGTCGGGGAAAACTGTGTCGATCGGCGAACTAATACTGTCGCTTTGAGAATCCGTAACCTGGTCAAATTTCATGGTATTGCAGACCTTTATATAAGGTTTATCTCCGATGATAGATTTGATTCTACAAGCGTCCTCTTCTGTTTGAGTGCAAATTAATGAAAACCTGGAAAAAATATGATTAAAGAACCAACGGTGTCTGGAGTAACCCTGTGCTGATTTATCGGACATCCGGCAGTTGACCAGGGCTAATTTGATTTTTCTCCATGCGGTAAGAACTATTAAATTAGGCCATACTTCTACTTCAAAAATAATCAGCATTTGGGGTTTGAGGGCATTGAGAGTACTCAAGACACAGATAAAAAAATCAATAGGACAATAAATAGGTATTACGTTTGCGGGTGATTGCTTTTTCGCGATTTTTTGAGCGGTGCTGGTTGTTGTGGAGAGTACAAAATTTAAATCTGGATCTTTTTTGTTCCATCCCCGCAGAAAGGACAGTGCTGCTATAGTCTCTCCGACACTTACAGCATGTATCCAGATAGGGTTTTGTAATCTTTTCAGGTCTTTCTTTTTTGAAGCGGAAAAAAAACCAAACCTTTCCCAGAAGTCTTCTTTAAAATCCCCGCGCTTCACCAGTTTTGTGATAAATACAGGGAGGTAGAAAATAAAAAGAATTGGGAAAAAGATGTTATAGAAAATTAAAGCAATTATTCTCATTTTAATACCCTGTAAATCTGTAATTATTGGTGTTCTTTTTTCAGAATTTGTGTTACTCCCTCAAATACTTCCTCAACCGTTATAGACTTCATGCATTCAAAGCTGTTTTGGCTGCACGGTTTCCGAAAGCAAGGAATACATTCCATTTCTTTCTGGATTATTATTCGTTTTTTAGTGTACGGACCTGTTCGTACCGGATCCGTAGGGCCGAAGAGGGCTACAACAGGCGTTCCCACTGCTGCCGCAATGTGCATGGGCCCTGAGTCGTTTGTCACCACCACATCTGATTTACTGAGAAGTGCTGTCAGTTTCCGGAGGGAAAAACCTGCTGCTTCCGAAGATGAATTTTTCATAGCACTGCGAATTTCATGAATCAATCCTTCTTCCTGTCTACTACCCGCAACTATTATTCCAGCCCTTAGTTCCTTATTTATAAGATCGCCTAATCGGGAAAAGTAAAGTGGTGGCCAGCGTTTCTTCTCCCACCGCGCTCCTGGAACGAATGTTACAAGGGGTCTTCTTGTACCTAACTGATTTTCTTGAAGAAAATCTAAGGTTTCCTCTAAGTCTTCCGGATTTAAATTGAGTGAAAAATTAATATCCTGAACTTCGCAATCTAATGCAGCAGCCAGTTTTAAGTTCCGGTCTACAGCATGAAGGTTCAAAGGGGCATCAACTTTGTGTGTATAAAATAAAGAAGCAAGTTCCCGTGCATTGCTGAACCCAATCCTTATAGCAGCGCCGGACAAAAATGCAATCAAACCGCTTCGGAAAAGCCCCTGCATGTCTACCGCCAGATCAAAACTTCCTTGATGCAGTTTTTTTCTGAACGAAAGGATCGAAGTGGTTAGACAGCTCTTTTTTAATAGTATCAGGCTATCAATAAGAGGATTTCCATGAAGAATATCCGCGTAAATGTCTTTGGCTACCCAGGAAATCTTAGCGTCAGGCCATTTATCGTGCAGGGCTTTTAATACAGGAAGGCCATGAATAATATCGCCTAAAGAACTCGGTTTAATGAGAAGAATTTGTTTTGGCGGACAGTTAATTTTAATAATTTTCTGCCTCACTGGTATTAATATTTAACGTTGTACAGATAAAATTTCCTGTTATTGTATGTTGTTGGTATATGACTATACCATATGCAAGTTTTGATGAAAAAATTTCTTTTTTTTGTAAATCTGTTAATAATAAAGCGAAAAAGTTACCAGTTTTGGTGACTAAAAAAATCCTAAATGATAAGATCAATAATTTATCTTGATTTCCTTATTATTGGGCGGTTAAATTAAGAACCGAACTAAAGGATAACTTTTCAATGTTTAGTAGAAATAAATATTCCACCCCGGTTCGACCCAGGCCCGGCTTGTTCCGCGCCCTTGGGTTAAATGATCCGCCTCTAGAAATTGAAGTTAAAGGAAAAGCCTGCAAACAAATCGAAATTTTTAAGCATGACTCCTGGGCAGCCACAGCGCTTTACGAAGGAGTAAATGGTAAAATTACCTGTAAATTTAACCGTCAGCAATCAATTTTTGGGTTTCCTATGTCATGGTTGGGACGAATGCTGGCGCGACGAGAGGCACGTGTATTGACCGAGATGGTTGATACGCCAAACATTCCTGACTTCAGCGGCAATGTAACTATCAAAGGTAAGTCGGCACCTAACGCTGTTGCCAGAAATTATGTTGAGGGGCACCCTTTGATGAAAAACGAGTATGTCGGTGATGATTTTTTTTCAAGGCTTAGTGATTTGCTTGGTAAACTTCATCGACATAACTTCGCGTATGTGGATTTACACAAGCGAGAGAATATCATTGTAGGGAATAACGGCGAGCCTTATCTGATCGATTTTCAGGTGAGTTTCCGCCTGCCGGATTGGTGGCCGGGTAATTCCTGGCCGATGCGTACGTTGTTGAGTATGTTACAGCAGACCGACGAGCACCATCGCCTAAAGCATTTCAGAGCATGCCGACCGGACCAGTTCACGCCGGAGGAGATGGAGCGGGCCAGTCGTCGCCCATGGTGGATTCGTGCTCATCGCGTTATTGCTAAACCACTGCGGGAATTAAGGAGAAAATTTTTGATTGCCATTGGTATCCGAAGCGGTCTTGGTCAGGCACATTCCGAATACGAACCGGAACAAGCAGTGCGTAATGAAATAAAACGGAAACACAGAGAAAAGTCTGTGAGAAAGGGCCAGGAAAAAGCAACGTTTGATCCATGACCCTTGTCCCAAAGCCGTTATTTCCCTCCCCTGGCCCACTCCTTTATCTAAGTCATAGGAGGAAAATTTTTTTATTAAAGGACTGTAGACTATTTTCGTCTTAATTTATAACCAGAATTTACCGCGAACAAAATCTCTTCATCAGTTAGTTTGAAATATTGTTTTTCTATTTTTCTTTTTCGTAAAAGTTCCGGTATTTTTTTTATGGCCAGAAAGAAACTTATCCAAAATCTTATTTTCCCTTTCAATAAATCCCTAACAAGAAAAAAAGGAATAAATATCATATAAGAAATGATTTTCCCCGGGTCTGTAATATTTTTCCAAACAAACAGGTAGTTATTTCTACCGGATATATAGCCTATCCGTTTTTTACTCTCCTGTTTTGTGATAGTAGACTGGACCTTATGGTAAAAAACCGCTTTCGGTTCGTACAGGATAGACCATCCCCTCTTCATTGCCCTGTAGGACAGGTCTATTTCTTCGTAATAAAGCGGATGGAAAATAGTATCAAAACCGTTTAGTTCAAGAAATTTTATCCGGTTGCATATAAAAGCTCCTCCACACGCGAAAAGAGTTTGAGAAAGATCATATCTTTCCTTTTCAAACAGATAAAAATGACCTCCCTTAAAATAACCGCCACGATTTCCATAAAGAAAAGTTTTTTTATCCCATCCAAAAACTGCGCCGGTTACGGCAAAGATATCCTCTTCATCAAAATAAGCCGATAAAATTTTAAACGTATTTTTATGAATTTTTATATCATTATTTAAAATAGCAATTAACTCCGATTCACTATTTTTCGCGCCATAATTCACAGCGCCTTGAAATCCCATGTTTACAGGAGTTTTTATTAATTTGATATCGGGATAGTTTTTTTCCAAATAGGGAATGCTGTCATCATTACTGCAATCATCAACCACTTGAACAATGTATTTTCTATCATTATCAAACTTTACAGCTTCTACTATTGACGGCAGACATTCTTCCAACAATTCTCTTCCATTCCAGTTTGTAATGATTATGCTTACAGATTTTTTCATAGCTAGGGCGCGGCAAGCTGCCGCAATCAAATGGGGCTGTCGCTCCGATGAGCAAAAAAACTTTGTTAAGCGTTGCATAAGGCGCTGTGCTTTGCATAAGGCACTGTAAAAAGAAAGAGCTAAACAGTGCCTAAAAAATAAAAACTAAACAGCGCCTAATAAAATCCAATAAATCCCGTCTAAGAATTTAAGTCTTTTTTTGTGTCCTGGTATCCTTGTGGCTAAGAGAAAGAACATTCCCATCACCAGATATTCCAATTATTTCCCGGGGTCCTATCAATTCTGCTACTTCAATGACATTTTGATAACTCTTTTTATTTCTATTATTCATTGGCAGGACAATCAGTCCATATTTATTTTCTTTCAATTTCTCAAGTAACCCATTATTTAACATCTCCTTGGATAAAAAACCTTCACCATAGTTGTAAACTGCGGCAACGCCTTTTTTAGCTTTTAATTCCTGAATCATATTATCCTGAGACAAGGCGTCAATTTTAACATCATAAAAATCTTTTAAGAAGTCTATAGCCAGATTTACCTGCCATAAGCGGGCGGACCTGATTATGAGAATTGTTTCAAATCTACCCTTGCCATCCAGTCCTTTGTAGATGGTCTCCTTAAATAAACCTTTTTTAAACTTTTCTCTTCCTTTGTCATAGGCGGAAAGGGCTTCATTGCAATTACTTTTAATCTTCCCGGCAGAATAATCCGGGTATTCGATGACCGGGGAATTTGCCCCATCATATTTCCACCACTCTTTTGTTAGCAAAAAAGATTTTTTTTCAGCAATATCATAAAACGCGGTTCCCGGCTGGGGAGTAGAAATAGATATCTGCAGATCGTTCAGCAAACCCTTTTCGGTTAAATCATAAATCATATCTACTGTTTTTTTATCTTCATCATTAGAAGAACCTATTGCTCCGACCAAAAATGTTCCATAAACTTTTAAACCCAAATTTCGAGCAATTAGAAGTACTTCATTTAATTTATCCGGTCTGAATTTCCCGTTGAGATCCATCTTTTCAGCTATTACAGGGCTTGCAGTTTCAATCCCTATTCGTATTTTATAGTAGCCCGCTTTTTTCATATTTATTAGCATTTCTTCATCAAGTGAAGCGTATTCACACATGGCATTGTAATGTAAGGTATCAAGCTTTTCCTCACGAATTGTATCAGTAAGATTTTTGATAAAGCTTTTGCTTATATTGTGTACCTCTTCATCAAAAAAAATTCCATCCATCTCAGGGTATTTATTTTTTAAATATTTAATCTCTTGAATAACTGATTTCACATCACGCGGTCTCCAATTCGGCTTGTCATAATAAACGCCCACTGCAGCACAATAGCTGCATTTTCTGGGACAACCGCGGGAGGCATACATTTGAATTTCTTTATACTCACAATTAGGCTCGTGATAATCTATACGCCTTATATCCTCGTCTTCCGGGAATGGAAGGGTATTGATATTCAACAGCTCCCTTCTTTTGTTAGGATAAATTCCAGGAATATTTTTCCTCTCCTTCTCATTAATTATATCCAGCACGGTATATTCATATTCTCCCAAGCAAACATAATCAGCCACTTTCTGTATTGCACCTGGGAAAGCAGTGGCATGCTGCCCGGCCAAGATTATTTTGGTCCCGCAACGTTTTTTTGCTTCACCAGCTAATTTTAAGTCTGACTCAATAGTTCTGGTAGAGCTGTCCATGACAATAAAGTCAGGATTTTCTTCATGGATTTTCTCCAGGTAGGTATCGTGGTTCCAGCGATTTTGAACGCCATCAAGCATTTTCACTTCATGATCGGTTTTATTTTTTAAAAGGGCTGATGTGTAGGCCAGTTCCCAGGGATAATAAACGCAATTAGTAAAATTTTTTACTCCCAGGGACCAGCGACTCGGGGAATGGACCATTATAAAGCCCTTTTCATCAACTCCAACTGAATTTAATATAAGTATTTTCATAAGCAGGGCGCAGATTTGCGCAGAGTGGCGGAGCCACAACCAAATGGGCTCCTGCCCGATGTGCTAACAAAATTTTTCCAAAAAGAGAAGCTTTTACGGTGTAATGCGTTATTTTCCCACGAAACACACTAAAAATTATTATTTTTTCGCCTATTTTCTGTATTTGTGGGCATAAATGAAATTCAATGATTTACAAACAATTAAAGGGATGGTTGTTTGATGCTTTGAAGATATTGCAGACTTCATATACCTGCTCCTTCCTGGAGTTTGGTCATGATTTAGTTCGGACAAGGTTTTCGTTTAATTTCTTTCATTTATAACTAATTTGCCACATGAACCAGGAAATTGCAAGTAGGGTAGGTACCGACCACTTCTCCAAATGGCGCCATACAAAATAAAAGGCGACTCCTTAGAGGCAGGAGTCGCCTAATCCTTAAGCTTAAATATGAAGCTTTTCTATTATCGGGTACAAACCGTCATTCTGTTGCCAGTATCATGAAAAGGCCCCCAACCACCCCCTGAGTTGCCAATCCAGGAAAGAGGTACCCAATACGCTTCCGACCATCTACCATCATTAGTATGGTGATATGCAAGTGCAAGTGTCACCCAATTGCATCCAGATGGCCCTGGGTCTCCTTTATCTCCCTGTGGTCCTTCCGGGCCAATTAAACCGGTCGGATCTCCAACCCACTGTCCGTTACTGTCAATAACCGGCCCGAATGCCGGAATAGTTACCGAATTCGGGTTTATGTCTTTATCTAAAACATCATCCGCGTTTGCGGCAGTGCTTGAGTGGAGACTGTAAGCCACGCTTGTAATCTGCTGACGCGGCGTCATTGCGGGATCACTGCCAACCTGTACTTCCAGCCACCTGTCCTCCCCTGTAAGAACTGTAGAGATATCTCCTGTATTAGCGGGGTCTGGCGTACCGCTGCCGAGCAAAACATTGAATATGCCGTTTGTTACTGTTATTCCCGTATAATCCTCCGACCATAAAAGTGTTCCAGCTATATCAGCATCATAAATTGAAAAGGTAATGTCGGCTGGTACATTTATCGGGGCCTGGTTTGAATCCGTTAATTTCCCCTGGAAATTTATTGACAGCGGAACCTCTGCTCCCTTAACAACAGTGTTGCTAAAAACCATAAAAGCAAATACTGCTATGGTTAATAAATATTTATTCATAATAAACCCTCCTTAATAAATTTAAAACCATGAAAAACATCATGAATCAAGGGTCAGGAGTCAAGAAAAAGCAACTTTTGATTTATCGCCCTTGTCCCAAGTCCATATTCTTTCTTCGTGCTCTTCGTGTGTTTCGTGGTTGCATTATTCTTAGTGTTTTCAGCTCAAACTAATCAGACAGCTTTAAGCGCTTTTTTAAACGCTTTTTTGAATGATTTTAAAGCCTCTTTATAAAGAGTGTTCAACATTTCTGTGGAACCATCAGACAGTAAAATCCTGGCCTGTATTATATTAGGGTCGCTTTCGCCAGCTATGGAAGCAATTGCGTTAATCTCAGTTCTGACTATCAGTTCCGATGCCTGGGCCAGCATCTTCTGATATACCGCTGTATCCAACCCTGAAGCTATCAATTTTTTGATGGCATCCTTGGTTTTCTTCAATGTTTTGGTAAGCTTTTTAGGGTCTCCTGCTTTATAAAGAGCCCAGGCATCCAGGGCATCCTCTAATTTTTTTTTGGCCTTTTCTATCTTTTTTCTCTCCTTGTTGGTAAGAGAGGGGTCATTAAGGATGTCATTCAATGCGTCTATAACATTTCCGATGGTTTCATCGAACGACATGGAGAAGAATGTTCCGTATAGAAACCCGGCTTCAAGAATGAAATTATCGCTTTGTGAAGGGCCAATTGGCGTGGACTGTCCAACTGCATCAAGGATGCTGAAGTTAGTTGAGTTCTTTGAGGCTCCGGTGGTGTCCATCACCGAAATCGATAAAATAAAATTATCGCTGGACATTTCTTCAGCATGCGATAGGGAAACTACATTAGTGAGGACTGCTGTAAAGAAAATTAAAATACTGGTTACGATCTTGAGCATTTCTTCACCTCCTTTCTTTTTCAGATAGGATTATCACGTATGGGAGATCAATATCAGAGATAAAAAAATAGAATTGTAATGATTGAATATAACTAATCACATAAAATTGCTTTGAACACCATCAAACAGAAATAATGCATTTCCTTACAAAAAAAAGAACTATACTTCTTTAGGGTTATCCTGTCAATTAAAAAGCACTATGGGTAATTAATATTGTGTAAGTATCTGAATAATAGAGAAATAAATATTGTGCTTAGGGCGTATATTTATAGCTGCAGGTGATGAGAGAGGTTGAATCTGTCGGAAAAAGGGGATTTACAAAAATCTATTATTGGTAAAAAAGGGCTTATAACCTACATTTCTTAATATTAGTCGCTGAAAAACAACTTGTTTTCGGTTCACGGATAAACAGTCAGGGGTCGCAACAAAAAAATAAAACGCGGATGACACAGATTAAACAGATTTACGCAGAAATATTATTTTTTGTCACTTTGCTGTAGATCCAGGTCTTTTTTTCTTCCTTATGGTAATCGTATTTTTCGAAATGAAATCCGTGGAAATTTAAAAAATGAACCAGGTCCTTTTCCTTGAATAACAGACTGTTTTTCCCCACCCCTGATAGGGGATGCTCCCACCCAAATTCAGCATAGACCTCAAAGTGGTAAGTCCCGCTCTCCAGGGTGATGGTTTTGGTTTGGTGGGGATGAGAAGGATTGTCCAGGGCGATATAACCGCAAAGGATAATGGAATCGCAATGGT
>Ga0208638_1000409_pt1 | contig 31639 bp, 36 predicted proteins | sample ETNtaG_34_FD_185753 | JGI IMG/M metagenome (GOLD analysis project Ga0208638, IMG submission 185753) | Marine microbial and viral communities from oxygen minimum zone, Eastern Pacific Ocean - ETNP201306SV51 (SPAdes) (version 2) | ecosystem: Environmental > Aquatic > Marine > Oceanic ...
GTATTGCTCTTTACTTTCAAGCAAATTATTTGCAAGAGGATGATAGCCTAAAGAAATAACTCTTTTTAAATTTTTATTTCCACATGATCTGCAATCAAATTTGTATATCTCGAGCAACAAGTCTCTCTGCTTATCATCTACTAATTTATGTGGAAGTGTATGAGTTATTCCATAATTTTCATGTTCTCTTTCACCTCTCACCAAATTTAAAAAAATTGAATCTTTGGTAAAAACCATTGCATGAGGAAGAAGATTATTTAATTCGCACATCCAATACAGGAGGTAATAGATATATTTTGAATTATGTGAATAAAACGAACTCAAATATTAAAGAAGTTCATTATTGGATTTATTTGTTTCACTATACGGCTAAAAAGGAATATGTAAATTTAATTATAAAAAATAATAAACCTATTAAACATAAGTTATTGCAGATTTATAAACAGTGCATAAAAAGTCTGTTCAATAATGTGGTTTCTGAATTTAACAAAAGAAAACATCATTATAAAAACAAGAAACTTTTACAAAAAATAAAATGGTATACTTTTATCTCAATTAATTTTTTATTGTCATTAAACACTCTGTTCTTACCCAAGGCAGTTTTGTTTTCTATTATTAGAATGTATGCAAACATGAGGTTTTATTATTTGTATAAAATTTACAAAGCAAAAAAAGGTAAACAAAAATATAATTTTTTCTCAGGTCAAACTATTGAGTCTGCTAGTGATTTTAGATTTACTGATGATAAAATTGCTAAAACAAATAGACAAATTGATAGATCATTAAGAAGTGTTGTTATGGAAAATCGCAGACAAATGAAACCCGCTATAACAGATGAAGAAATAGGTTTGCAAATACTAGCAAAAGGACAATAGCTATCCCTATACCTTCTACAATTAACCAAGCACCCCGAAACCTGAGGCGGAATAAATTCCTAAAAGATTATAGTATTTATTTCAGCTATTTATCTCATTTTAGTAGAAGTGATATATTGTGGTCTAGGCAGCGACACATTTGTAATTGTCCTATTGTAGTTAATTCCGAGAATAGATAGATACGCTGACTCAAGCAAAATAATAATGTAATATTAGCTTATGAAAAATTTTTTGAGTGTTTTAGTTGCTGTTTTGCTATCTGATAGCAGATTAAGTGAAGTCCGAAAGGAAAATCTTCGAGGAGGAGCAGTTAGCAAGAAATAATCGCCGGTCATCATGGTTAAAAAACAACATAGAAGAGGTTTTCGTCAAGATGATTGGATGGATCCTCTTTATTTGAATCTACTATTAAATGAGGAAGAAAAATTAATTAAAAAAACAGCAAACGATTATTGCAATTCAAAACTGTTACCTAGAGTTATAAAAGACAATAAAAAATGTTTTTTTGATAAAAAAATTTACCTAGAATTTGGTTCATTGGGTTTTTTGGGAAGCACTATAAGCGGTTATGGAGCTGCCAAAACTTCTAATGTTGCGTATGGTTTGGTTGCGAAAGAATTCGAATCAATTGATAGCAGTTATCGTTCAGCTATATCGGTCCAATCTTCTTTAGTAATCCACCCAATATATTATTTTGGTTCAGGTGAACAAAAACAAAATTATTTGCCAGAACTTATTAATGGCAGCCTAGTTGGGTGTTTTGGGTTAACTGAAAGTGAAGCAGGATCCGATCCATCTTCTATGAAAACAAATTTTATTGAAGTATCCGATGGATATATAATTAATGGAACTAAAAATTGGATTACTAATGCTCATATAGCCGATATTTTTATTATTTGGGCCTTAAGTAAAGAAAAAAAAGTTCATGGATTTATTGTTAATAGAAAATCACAAGGTTTGACAACTTCCATGATAGAAAAGGCAAGTTTAAAAATAAGTCCTACAGGTCAGATAATTTTAAATAATGTTAAAGTCCCAAAGAACAATATTTTACCCAACACACAAGGTTGGAAGTCTGTTTATTCATGTTTAAACAAAGCTCGATATGGAATTGCCTGGGGAGTAATGGGTGCAGCGGAATCATCATGGTTAATTGCCAAAGATTATGCAGAAAATAGATTTATGTTTAGCAAACAACTAGCTGCCAAACAATTAATTCAAAAAAAATTAGCAAATATGCTAACCGAAATTTCACTTGCTCTTAGTGCCTGTCTGCATACCGGAAGAGCCATGGATGAGAATCGAGATACAAAAATAGCCATTGGCATGTTGAAGAGAAATAATTGCAATAAAGCTCTTAAAATTGTTAGAGACGCAAGAGATATGTTAGGTGCTAACGGTCTTTTAGATGAGTATCATATTATTCGGCACTTAATTAATCTTGAAGCAGTTAATACATATGAAGGAACGGCTGATATTCACGCTTTAATTCTTGGTAAATTTCAGACAAAAATTGATCCATTTTAGAAGTAGTTGGTAACAAATAAATAAATTTTATATTTAGGCTAGGCAAAAAAAGTATTCTTTCGCCTTATATATTTTTTATTTTAATTGGAATTTTCTTAAGATTTTATTTTTTTTATTTGATGTAAATGATGGAATATAATTGATGCACTATTTGAAATATTGAGGCTTTCAACATTCTTATTTATATTTATTCTGAGTAAAAAATCTGAATTTTTTTTTGTTTGATATTTCAAGCCATAACCTTCTGAACCAAATAACAAAACATTATTCCCATTCCAATCATGTTTTAAAAAATCATTTTTGCTTTGAGAATTAAAACCACTTATCCAAAAGTTTTTTGATTTTAAATATTTCAAAGTTGTATTGATATTAGATACTTCAAATATATTTATCAATTCTATGCATCCACTAGCACTTTTGTAAAGAAGTTTACTTTGAGCAGGATAGGATCTTTTCGCAACGATTATTCCATCGATATCAAATGATGAAGCGCTTCTTATTATTGATCCGATATTTCTAGTGTCAGTAACTCCTTCAATAGCAGCAAAAGTAATATATCTTTTTTCCAAATTTTGTGCTAAATATTCTTTTATATTGGTTTCTTCCAAGGGTATAATTTCAGCAATTAATCCCTGATGAGAAATTTGATCTTTCGAACATAATCTGTCCAATTCTTTGTTAGTTTTATATAAAATTTTTATGTTTTTTAACAAATGCTTATTTTGATTTTCACTATTTAGTTTTTTTTTTGATTCTTCAGTTAAGAACACTCTCAGGATTTTTCTGTTTGGATTTTTTAATGCTTCAGTTACGGCATGCTTGCCCGCTATCAAAAAAGATGATTTTATCATGATATTTTAATTATTTTTTCACTAATATCATACTTTTTTCATTAAAATCATTTATTGATTTTATTTAAGAACATGCATATAAAACCTTGTTGTTGAAAGCTTTATTGAAAGGGGGTTACCCCTGTGAGAATGGAGGGGTACCAAAGCGGTCAAATGGGGCGGGCTGTAAACCCGTTGACTTCGGTCTTCGAAGGTTCGAATCCTTCCCCCTCCACCATTCAAGAAAGTTTAATGCAACGAGTGAGTGTGATACGTTTGGAATGACGCGGGTGTAGTTCAATGGTAGAACACCAGCCTTCCAAGCTGGTCGTGAGGGTTCGATTCCCTTCACCCGCTCCAAATTAGATATAAAAAAAGGCAAGAATTATTGAGGTATTTAAAATGGCAGAAAAAAAGAAATTTGAAAGAACAAAACCGCATGCAAATGTAGGTACAATTGGTCATGTGGATCATGGGAAAACAACATTAACTGCAGCTATAACAAAAGTTTTGGCAGAAAAGGGTGGCGCAGAGTTTATTGCCTATGATCAAATTGATAAAGCACCAGAGGAAAAAGAGAGAGGAATAACGATAGCTACTGCTCATGTAGAATACGAAACTGACAAGAGGCATTATGCCCATGTAGATTGTCCAGGACATGCTGATTATGTAAAAAATATGATTACCGGTGCAGCTCAAATGGATGGAGCAATTTTAGTAGTTAGTGCAAATGATGGACCCATGCCACAAACCAGAGAACATATATTATTAGCAAGACAAGTTGGTGTTCCGGCAATTGTAGTCTATTTAAATAAAATTGATCAGGTTAAAGATCAAGAGTTGGTTGGTTTGGTTGAAGAAGAGATTAGAGAACTATTAACTTCATATAAATTTCCGGGAGACAAAATTCCTATAATTAAGGGTTCTGCGCTAGCCGCAGTTGAAGAAAAGGATGAAGCAATTGGAAAAAATTCAATTCTTGAATTATTGAAAGCAATTGATGAACATATTCCTCAACCACAAAGACCAAAAGACAAACCTTTCTTAATGCCTGTTGAGGATATCTTTACGATATCGGGCAGGGGAACTGTTGCGACAGGTCGTGTTGAGCAAGGAATTGTTAAAACAGGTGAAGAACTTGAAATAGTTGGAATCAGAGAAACCAAAAAAACCGTTTGTACTGGTGTAGAAATGTTTAGAAAAATTTTGGATACTGGAGAAGCCGGAGACAATATAGGAGCTTTATTAAGAGGCGTGGAAAGAGCGGATGTTGAACGTGGCCAGGTACTTGCAAAACCAGGCTCTGTAACGCCGCACACAAAGTTCGAAGCACAAGCTTATGTATTAAAAAAAGAAGAAGGAGGAAGACATACTCCTTTCTTTACAAAATATAGACCACAGTTTTATTTTAGAACAACTGATGTAACTGGAGAAGTTGAGCTTCCAAAAAGTACTGAAATGGTAATGCCTGGTGATGATGCAACATTTACAGTTAAATTAATTACACCAATCGCAATGAATGAAAAATTAAATTTCGCAATTCGTGAAGGTGGCAAAACCGTTGGAGCTGGCGTGGTAACTAAAATTTTAGAGTAAAACTCTTTAGGAGTGTAGCTCAATTGGTAGAGCGCCGGTCTCCAAAACCGGAGGTTGGGGGTTCGATCCCCTCCGCTCCTGCCAAATTAGATAAATAGTATGATTAACCCATTTAAATTTATTCAGTCAGTTAAGAACGAAGCCTTTAAAGTTTCTTGGCCAACAGGAAAAGAAACATTAACAGGTGCAGTAATGGTTGTTTTGTTAGCTATAGTTGCTGCTATATTTTTTTTAATTTTAGACCAAATACTCAAATTTTTATTGAATTTTACATTAACTATAAGTTTTTAGATCATGAAAAATTGGTATATTGTCCAGTCATATTCTAGCTTTGAAAAAAAAGTTGCAGACGCAATTAAAAAAGAAGCCACAAAAGCAGAACTAGAGGATAAGATTGAAGAAATACTTGTACCCACCCATGAGGTAACCGAAGTTAGAAGGGGTAAACGAGTCCAAAGGAAAAAAAAATATTTTCCAGGATATGTTTTGGTCAAAATGGATATGGATAATCAGTTATATCATTTAATAAAGAATATAAAAAAAGTGAGTGGTTTTTTGGGTCAAAAAGGAAAACCACTTCCTGTTTCTGAAAAAGAAATAGAAAAAATTAAAGGGCAAATTAAAGATGGAGTAGTTCAAACAAAATCTTTTATAACCTACAACATTGGCGAAAAGGTCCAGGTTATTGATGGTCCGTTTGCATCATTTAATGGTCTTGTTGAAGAAACTGACGATGAGAAATCAAAACTTAAGGTTTCAGTTATGATTTTTGGAAGACCAACTCCTGTAGAATTGGAATTTAATCAGGTTGAAAAAATATAGTAATGGCAAAAAAAGAAATTAAAGAATATGTAAAACTTCAAATCAAAGGGGGTCAAGCTAATCCAGCTCCACCAGTCGGCCCAGCTCTTGGACAAAGAGGAATTAATATTATGGAATTTTGTAAGGCATTTAATGAGAAAACAAAAAATTTTATGGGCAATCCTGTGCCAGTTGTCATAACAGTTTACAAAGATAAAAAATTTGACTTTATCATCAAATCACCACCAGCTTCCCATTTTATTAAACAAGCAGCAAAGTTGAAGAGTGGATCTAAAGAGCCAGGAAGAGTTATTACAGGATCAATAACGATGAAGCAAGCAGAACAAATAGCTAAAGAGAAAATGAAAGATCTTAATGCCATAGACTTAAAAGAAGCTACTAAAATTATATGTGGTTCCGCACGTTCTATGGGCATTGAAGTTAAGGAGTAAATTTAATGATTTCCAAAAGATATAAAGCATTACCCCAAGAAACCAGAATGTTAAAACATGATAAGATTGAAAATTTATTAAAAATTATTAAAAAAAATTGTACAACAAAATTTAATGAATCGGTTGACGTTCATTTTCGACTTAATTTAAAGCAAAAAAAAAGCGATACAAATATAAGGAGCGTTCTTAATTTACCAGTGGCAAAAAACAAAAAAATTAAAGTTGCTGTTGTTTGTGAAGAAGAAAAATTAGAAGAAGCAAAAAAAAGCGGAGCTGACGTTGTTGGCTCTGATGATTTGATTAACAATATTTCTTCTGGAAAAATCAATTTCGAAAAACTTGTTTCAACTCCTAAAATGATGATTAAATTAAGTAAGCTTGGAAAAATTTTAGGTCCGAAAGGATTAATGCCAAATCCAAAACTTGGAACTGTTACAAATGAAATTATTAAATCAGTGAAAGACATAAAATCGGGACAACTTGAAATAAAAAATGATAAGGATGGAAATATTGCTTTATCGATAGGAAATAAAAGTTTTTCGGATGAAAATTTAATTAAAAATTTTAATGCTATCGTTGATTTTATTTCGAAGGAAAAACCTTCGGGAGCAAAAGGTAATTTTGTTAAAAGTGTATTTCTTACCTCTACAATGGGAGTATCTTATAAACTTAAACTGAACAAGGGTATTTGATTTTATGATGAATAAAGAACAAAAAAAGAATTATATCAGCGAGATGAAAAAATTTTTTGAAGCAAGTGATTCGGTATTAGTAACCCACTATCAAGGTTTAAGCGTTAATCAATTAGATGTGTTGCGAACTGAAATGAGGAAACATGGCATAATGTTTAAAATTACCAAAAATAGAATTACAAAATTAGCTTTAAAAGATACAAAATGTAAGGATATCGCCGACATGTTTTCTGGACCAACTGCGGTAGCGCTATCGCAAGATGCAATTTCTTCGGCGAAAATATTGACGAAATTTTCAAAAGACAATCAAAACTTAAAGATTCTTGGTGGGCTAATGGGCAAGGAGATTCTTAAACTAGAAGATGTACTAAAAATAGCCACTCTACCAACATTAAACGAAGCTAGAGCCAAAATTGCTAGTATTTTACAATCTCCGGCACAAAAATTATTAAGTATTTTACTTGCACCAGGCTCAAAAATTGCTATTTTGGCGCTCGAAAAAAGCAAACAATCAATATAGAAAATTTATGACCGATTTAAACAAGATTATCGAAGATTTATCAAAATTAACAGTGGTAGAGGCTGCAGAACTTTCAAAACAATTAGAAGAAAAATGGGGAGTGACTGCGGCAACGACTAGCGTCGTCGCACCTGCATCAGGCGAAGGAGCAGTGCCAGCAGAGGAAAAAAGTGAGTTTACAATTATGCTTACTTCAGCTGGAGATAAAAAAATTAACGTAATAAAAGAAATTAGAACATTTACAACATTAGGTTTAAAAGAAGCTAAAGATTTAGTGGAAGCTGCGCCTAAAGAAGTAAAATCAGGTGTTAATAAGAAAGAAGCAGAAGAAATTAAGAAAAAATTAGAAGCTGCTGGAGCCAAAGTAGAATTAAAATAACAAAATTTTTAAATCTGATTTTTAAGAATCAGATTCAATAAATGCAACTATCATTTACTGAGAAAAAGAATATCAGAAAAAATTTTGGGAAGTTAAAAGAGACTTTATCAATTCCAAATTTAATAGAAGTCCAAAAAAATTCCTATAGTCAATTTTTAAACTTAGATGATAAAAATGATGAAAACTTTGTACAAAAAGGTCTAGCTAGGGTTTTTAAAGATATATTTCCAATAGAAGATTTAGCAGAAAAAGCTACATTAGAATATGTTTCTTATCGATTGGAAAAACCAAAATACGGTGTAGAAGAATGTATTCAGAGGGATTTAACTTATTCATCATCTTTAAAACCTACTTTAAGATTAGTAATTTACGAAATTGATCACGAAAATAATACAAAAGAAATATTGTCCGCTAAAGAACAAGAAGTTTACATGGGAGAAATCCCAATGATGACACCTAGCGGAACATTTGTAGTTAATGGAGTACAAAGGGTCGTTGTCAATCAAATGCACAGAAGCCCCGGTGTTTTCTTTGATCATGACAAGGGGAAAACTCACTCTAGTGGCAAATTATTATTTAATTGTAGAGTAATTCCAAATAGAGGATCTTGGTTAGATTTTGAATACGATATAAAGGATTTATTGTATTTCAGAATAGATAGAAAAAGGAAATTACCTGCGTCAACTTTATTACAAGCATTGAATTATAATAAAAAAGAAATAGCCGATTTGTTCTATGAAAGTGAAAAATTTGAATACAATTCTAAATTAAATAAATGGAAAACAATATTTAATCCAGAAAACTATAAATTTAAAAAAATTTCAGAAGAAATAATTGATGCAAAGACCAATAAGGTGGTTGTTAAATTAGGATCTAGAACTAATTTATTACAAGCCCAAAAACTTTATGACAATGGATTAAAAGATATTCATGTTTCAAATGACGCAATTTATGGAAGATTTTTGCATAACAATATAAGATTGAACTCTGAGGATAATATTTCCGTAGGAACGGAAATTACTGAAGAAATTTTAGCTAAAATTATAGAAAGTAATATAAAAATTATCCAAATTTCCAATACTAACAGCATTAACAAAGGACCTTATTTGCTTAAAACTATGTTGGCAGATAAAAATAATACTAAAGAAGAAGCAATTACCGACATTTATAAAATTTTAAGACCAGGAGAACCCCCTACTTTTGAAATTGCAAATCAAATCTTTCAAAATTTATTTTTTAGTTCAGAACGCTATGATTTGTCAGATGTAGGAAGGGTAAAGATTAATTCAAGATTAAATTTAAATTGTTCAGACAAAACAATTATACTTAGGAGCGAAGATATTATTGAAATTGTTAGATTTATGTTAGATCTTCGTGATGGCAAAAATGAAGTTGACGATATTGATCATCTAGGTAACAGGCGAGTCAGATCTGTTGGGGAATTAGTTGAAAATCAATCACGCATTGGCATATATAGGATGGAAAGAGCAATCAAAGAAAAAATGTCTATTTTAGAGATTGAGTCAGCGATGCCACAAGATCTCATTAACGCAAAACCATTAACGTTAGCTTTAAAAGATTTTTTTGGAACTTCTCAACTTTCGCAATTTATGGATCAAACTAATCCATTGTCTGAAATAACTCATAAGAGACGAGTTTCAGCTCTTGGCCCAGGAGGGTTGACAAGAGAGAGAGCGGGATTTGAAGTAAGAGATGTCCATCCAACACACTACGGAAGAATTTGTCCTATCGAAACACCTGAGGGACCAAATATTGGATTGATTAGTAGTTTATCAACATATTCAAGAATCAACAAATATGGCTTTATTGAAAGCCCATACAAAAAGGTTGTTGATTCTAAAGTTCTTGAGAAAATAGATTATTTATCAGCTATGGATGAATCAAAATATACCATAGCGCAAGCAAACTCTCCGATTGATAATCATGGAAATTTTTTGGAAGATTTAGTGTCTTGCAGAAAATCTCTAAATTTTATTTTGTCTAAGCCAGAAAATATTGACTATATAGATGTATCGCCAAAACAACTTGTATCTGTTGCTGCATCTCTAATTCCTTTCTTAGAAAATGATGATGCAAATAGAGCTTTAATGGGTTCAAATATGATGAGACAAGCGGTACCCTTAATCAAACCGGAGGCTCCCTTAGTGGGCACAGGTATTGAAAAAGATGTCGCGCTTGATTCAGGTGTAACAATTGTTGCAAAAAGAAGTGGTGTGGTTGATAAAATCGATGGAAAAAGAATAGTTGTAAAAGTTACCTCCGAGAAGGATCTAAGTAAGTCAGGAGTTGATATCTACAATTTATTAAAATTTCAAAGATCAAACCAAAATACTTGCATTAATCAAAAGCCATTAGTCAGAGTTGGCGATTTAGTTTCCAAAGGAGATATAATTGCAGACGGTCCATCTACAAAATTGGGAGAACTTGCATTAGGAAGAAATGTTGCTGTAGCATTTATGCCTTGGCTTGGGTATAATTTTGAAGATTCAATTCTAATTTCCGAAAGATGTGTGACTGACGATGTGTTTACATCGATTCATATTGAAGAATATGAGCTGATGTCAAGAGACACAAAATTAGGAACGGAAGAAATAACAAGAGATATTCCAAATGTAAATGAGGAAGCATTAAGAAATTTAGATGAGTCCGGGATTGTTTATATTGGAGCTGAAGTTAAACCTGGTGATATTTTAGCAGGAAAGGTTACACCAAAAGGTGACACTCCAACCGGACCAGAAGAAAAACTATTAAGATCTATCTTTGGTGAAAAAGCAATTGATGTTATCGATACATCTTTACGTCTACCACTGGGGAGTGGAGGGGTTGTAGTAGATGTCAAACTGTTTAATAGGCACGGCGTAGAAAAAGATGAAAGATCCATAGCAATAGAAAGAAATGAAATAGAAATGGTCCAAGAAGATAAGGTTGTTGAAGAAGAGATATTAGAAAGAAATACAATACAAAGAGCTACTCAAATAATTAAAAATTCAGCGCTAAAAGAACGATTTGAAAACCTTAAACCAGACGAAAAAATTGAAGAAAAAAAAATAGAGCAAATGAATTTAAACGATTTATTTAAGTTATCACTAAAGGATAATTCTAAAAACGAGAGTCTTTTAACGTTAATAGAGCAATATAAAAAAGTTAAAATGGATATTAAAGAAAGATTTGAAGATAAAGTTGAAAAAATTAGACAAGGAGATGAATTATTGCCAAGCGTTATGAAAATGGTAAAAGTTTTTGTTGCAGTAAAGAGACGTCTGAGACCTGGTGATAAAATGTCAGGAAGACACGGAAACAAAGGAGTCATTAGTAAGATAGTTCCAGTTGAAGATATGCCGTATATGGAAAATGGCAAACCTGTAGATATAGTTCTAAATCCACTAGGGGTTCCAAGTAGAATGAATGTTGGGCAAATTTTAGAAACCCACATTGGTTGGAGTTGTTCTGAATTAGGGGAAAATCTAAAAAAATTAATTAACAAAAGTAGAAACAAAATAAACAACAGTCAGGACATTATTTCCTTGCTGAAATCAATTTATGGAAAGGATTTTTACGATACAGCCATTAAAAAATTATCATCAATTGAGTTTAATGATCTTTGCGAGAATTTAATTAAAGGGGTTCCGATATCTACCCCGGTATTTGATGGAGCCAAGGAAAAAAATGTATCTGATATGCTCAAACTAGCTAATTTACCTACATCTGGACAAACAATATTATGGGATGGAAGAACAGGGAAAAAATTTGAAAGACCTGTAACAGTGGGTACCATTTATATGTTGAAATTACATCATCTTGTGGAAGATAAAATACATGCTCGATCAACAGGGCCATATAGTTTGGTAACCCAACAACCTTTAGGAGGAAAAGCTCAACTTGGAGGTCAAAGATTTGGTGAAATGGAAGTTTGGGCTTTAGAAGCATATGGAGCTTCTTATACCTTACAAGAAATACTAACAGTCAAATCTGATGATGTAGCTGGAAGAGTTAAAATATATGAAACGATAGTTAAAGGGGAAGAGAATTTTCAATCAGGTGTCCCCGAGTCTTTCAACGTACTAACCAAAGAAATTAAGTCATTAGGATTAAATATTGAATTAAAATAAATTATGAAAAAAGAGTTGACAGATTTATTTAAGAACAAACCTCCTATAGAAGAAAGTTTTAGTAGCATTAGAATTAGTTTGGCTAGTCCTGAAAAAATTAAATCCTGGTCTTTTGGGGAAATTAAAAAACCTGAAACAATTAATTACAGAACTTTTAAACCCGAAAAAGATGGATTATTTTGTTGTAGAATATTTGGACCAATTAAAGACTATGAATGTTTGTGTGGCAAATATAAGAGAATGAAATTTAGGGGAATCATTTGTGAAAAATGCGGAGTAGAAGTCACAAAGTCTAACGTAAGACGTGAAAGAATGGGTCACATTAATTTAGCTACACCAGTTGCTCATATTTGGTTTTTAAAATCTTTACCAAGTAGAATTTCTCTAGTAATCGACATGAAATTAAAAGAAGTAGAAAAAGTATTATATTTTGAAAGTTTTATTGTGACTGAACCGGGATTAACAACACTTAAAAAAAATCAATTATTGACGGAGGATGAACTGATCGATAATGAAAACAAATTTGGTGAAGAAGCTTTTACAGCTGGTATTGGAGCTGAAGCAATACTAGAAATACTCAGGTCTTTAAATTTAAAAGATGAAAGAGAAAGACTTTCTGAAGAAATAAAGCAATTAAAATCAAAAGTTGCTGAGGAACGGGCAATTAAAAGATTAAAGTTAATAGACAATTTTATAGATTCGGATGGTAAGCCAGAATGGATGATATTAACAACCGTACCTGTAATCCCTCCAGAATTAAGACCTTTGGTTCCGTTAGACGGTGGTAGGTTTGCTACATCTGATTTAAATGATCTATACAGAAGAGTTATAAACAGAAACAATAGATTAAAAAGACTTATTGATCTAAAATCTCCAGATATAATAATAAGAAACGAAAAAAGAATGCTGCAAGAATCAGTTGATGCATTATTTGACAACGGCCGAAGAGGCAGAGTTATAACTGGAACAGGAAAAAGACCATTAAAATCTTTATCAGAAATGTTAAAGGGCAAATATGGTAGATTTAGACAAAATTTGTTAGGAAAAAGAGTAGATTATTCTGGAAGATCAGTAATTGTAGTTGGTCCCGAATTAAAACTTCACCAATGTGGCTTACCAAAAAAAATGGCACTAGAATTATTCAAACCGTTTTTATACGCGAGGTTGGAGAAAATGGGTTTGTCTACAACAATAAAACAAGCTAAAAAAATAGTTGAAAAAGAAAAAGATGAAGTATGGGATGCCTTAGAACACATTGTTAGAGAACATCCAATATTACTAAATAGAGCTCCAACGTTACATAGACTGGGAATCCAAGCTTTTGAGCCTAAATTGATTGAAGGAAATGCAATTGAATTGCACCCACTTGTATGTTCTGCATTTAATGCAGATTTCGATGGTGATCAGATGGCTGTTCATATTCCATTAAGCCTAGAGGCCCAACTTGAAGCAAGAATTTTAATGATGTCTACTAATAATATTCTAAGCCCATCTAATGGAAAACCAATTATTGTTCCGAGCCAGGATATGATCTTAGGGATATATTATTTATCTCAAACACCAATTAATACTGATAAAATAGAGGGTTATTTTGTAGATGGTTCTGAAATTGAACAATCTTTAGAATGTAATGCAATAAATGTTCATTCTAGAATAATTTCGAGATTTGAAACGATTGACGAAAAAGGAAAAATTGTAAAAGAGAAATATACGAGTACAGCTGGACGGTTTTTATTAGCTAACATCTTACCAAATAATCCAAACATTAAATTTTCTCTAGTTGATAGAATACTATCAAAAAAACAAGTCTCGGAAATTATTGATTTAGTTTACAGATTCTGTGGGCAAAAAAGTACGGTAATTTTTTGCGATAAAATAAAGGATCTTGGTTTCAAATATGCATTTATGTCAGGTATATCATTTGGAAAAGATGATTTAATTATTCCTGAAAAAAAACAAACTTTAGTAAATGATACCAAAAAAATGATTGAAGAATATGAAAACCAATATGCTGAAGGATTAATTACCAGAGGAGAAAAATACAATAAGGTAGTTGATGCTTGGTCAAAATGTACCGATCTAGTGGCAACAGAGATGATGAAAAAAATTTCTTCCACTACTAAAAATGACACAAGTAACAAAACTAGCAATTTAAATTCGGTGTTTATGATGGCAGACTCTGGAGCAAGAGGTTCGGCTGCTCAAATGAAACAATTAGCTGGTATGCGTGGACTAATTGCAAAACCTTCTGGAGAAATTATTGAGACACCAATTGTTTCGAATTTTAAAGAAGGATTAACCGCCCTTGAGTATTTTAATTCTACCCATGGTGCTAGAAAAGGTTTGGCTGATACTGCTCTTAAAACAGCAAATTCAGGTTATTTAACAAGAAGACTTTGTGATGTAGCTCAAGATATGTCAGTAAGGATACATTATTGTGGAACCAATAAAAATATTGTTCTTTCCGAAATTATTGAAGGAGGCAATATTTTAGTTAGTTTATCTGATCGAGCATTAGGTAGAATATCCGCAGAAGATATCAAAAATCCACTTAATGGTGAAATTTTGATTAAGAAAAAAGAAATGATAAACGAGGAGGCTTGTGAAAAAATTGATTCAGCTGGAGTAAAATCAATTAAAGTTTTTTCAGTGGTCACATGTGAATCTAAAGATGGAGTATGTGCCACTTGCTATGGGAGAGATCTTTCAAGAGGTAAATTGGTAACTTTGGGAGAGGCAGTTGGAATGATAGCCGCTCAATCAATCGGTGAACCCGGAACACAGCTAACTATGAGAACATTTCACGTAGGAGGAACAGCTCAAATTAAACAAGATTTTCAAGTTGTTGTCAAAACAGGTGGCATTTTAAAAATAATTAATAAAAATTTATTAGAAGATTCCAAGAAAAACCAGGTTGTTATGGGAAGAAATACCCAGTTAGCAATAGAAGATGATAATGGACAACAAATAGCACTTTACAAAATACCTTACGGAGCGAAACTTTTCTATCAAAATGATGAAATAATCAAAAAAGGAACTAAAATTTGCGAATGGGACCCTTACACAATGCCGGTGATAGCCGAAAAAAGTGGCATAGCAAACTATGTTGACTTAATAGATGGAGTATCATTAGCTGAAACGGTTGATGATGCAACCGGAATTTCATCAAAATCAGTTGTTGATTGGAGATCACAATCTAAGAATACAGATTTGAAACCTAGGATTACTTTAAGGGATGAAAAAGGTAACATAATTAAAAAAGCGGATGATAATGAAGCTAGATATTATTTAGTTCCGGATTCAATTTTATCAGTCAAAGATGGTCAGCATATTTTGGCTGGTGACGTAATCGCAAGGTTGCCAAAAGAAACTTCTAAAACAAGAGATATAACCGGAGGGCTACCTAGAGTAGCTGAATTATTTGAGGCAAGGAAGCCAAAAGAAAGTGCAATTATTGCCGAAAATGATGGTAGCGTAAATTTTGGCAAAGAAGTAAGAGGTAAATTAAAAGTATCAATTCAATCAAGAGATGGAGAAATCTCAAATTATTTAATTCCAAAAGGAAAACACATTAATTTTAACGAAGGAGAAAACATTAAAAAGGGTGAATATTTACTAGACGGTAGTCCAGCTCCACACGATATTTTAAAAATTTTAGGTGTAGAGCAATTGACAGAGTACTTTGTAAGCGAGGTTCAAGAAGTTTATCGATTACAGGGTGTAGTAATTAATGATAAACACATCGAAGTAATTGTAAGACAAATGTTGAAAAAAATGGAAATTAAAACCTCTGGAGATTCAAAATATTTGACTGGAGAAATAATTGATAAAATTGAATTAGAAGAAGAGAACGAAAATTTAATAAAAAATAGGAAAAAACCAGCTGTTGGAGAAAGAGTTCTCTTAGGTATAACCAAAGCTTCTTTGCAGACAAATTCATTTATTTCTGCAGCATCGTTCCAAGAAACCACTAGAGTTTTAACTGATGCGGCAATAAAAGGTAAAATAGATAAATTAAAAGGTTTAAAGGAAAATGTAATAGTAGGCCGATTGGTACCAGCCGGCACAGGTACGGTTAAGAATAAGTGGAGTTATTTAGCAAAAGAAAGAGACAAAAAATATCTTTCTGAAAAAGCAGTAGAAAAAGTTGCTGAACAATCAGTAATAGCTGAATAATAGTTTACTTTTGTCTTATTAATTATTGACAATTTACCATTCAATTAGTAATTTACCCAGAATTTTATGGTTGGAAGTAAGGTTGATTGGCCTTAAACGCTGCCACAAGGTGTTGATCTGTTCATACTTTTTTCATCCAAAAATTATATTAAAATTATGCCGACAATTAACCAATTGATAAAAAAACCAAGGGTTAAACCAAAATACAGGAACAAAGTTCCTGCATTAGAACGTTCACCACAAAAAAAAGGTGTATGTATTAAAGTATATACAACCACACCCAAAAAACCCAATTCAGCATTAAGAAAAGTTGCGAGAGTAAGACTGTCAAATGGACATGAGGTAACTTGTTATATTCCAGGAGAAGGTCATAATTTACAAGAACACTCTGTTGTATTAATTAGAGGAGGTCGGGTTAAGGATTTGCCTGGAGTTAGATATCATATATTAAGAGGAAATCTAGACACACAGGGAGTTACGAATCGTAAACAACAAAGATCAAAGTATGGAGCAAAGAGACCAAAATAATAGAATTTATGTCTAGAAAAAGAAAAACACCAAAGAAAGTTTTTTTAGAAGATGCAAAATATAAATCTGAATTAATATTAAAATTAATGAATTCAATAATGTACGATGGAAAAAAAACAATTGCTGAAAAAATTGTTTATGATGCCTTAAATAAATTGCAATCAAAAGCAAAAGAAGAGCCAATTAAAATTTTTGATGCAGCAATAAATAATATTAAACCCACTATTGAAGTGAGATCAAGAAGAGTTGGTGGGGCAACCTATCAAGTCCCTGTTGAAGTCAAACAGAAAAGATCGAAGGCTTTGGCAATTCGATGGTTGGTTAATGCTTCCAAAAAAAGGAAAGATAAAAATATGTCCGATAAAATTTGTTTTGAACTCTATGACGCATATCAAAGAAGAGGTTTAGCAATAAAAAAAAAAGAAGATATGCATAAAATGGCCGAGTCAAATAAAGCCTTTGCACATTTTAGATGGTAATTAATCATGGCTAGAACGCACACTTTGGATAAATATAGAAATATTGGGATCATGGCTCATATTGATGCCGGAAAGACAACCACAACGGAAAGAATCTTATATTATACGGGTAAGAGTCATAAAATTGGAGAAGTTCATGATGGTGCAGCAACAATGGATTGGATGGAACAGGAACAAGAAAGGGGTATTACAATTACTTCAGCGGCGACAACTTGTTATTGGAGGGATCACAGAATTAATATCATTGATACTCCTGGGCATATTGATTTCACCATTGAAGTAGAAAGATCTTTAAAGGTATTAGATGGTGCTGTTGCTGTATTCGATGGTGTTGCTGGGGTAGAACCTCAATCAGAACAAGTTTGGAGGCAAGCAGATAAATATAAGGTTCCACGGATTTGTTTTGTAAATAAGCTTGATAGAACTGGGGCAGATTTTTTTAGATGCGTTGAAATGATAAAAGATCGCCTTGGATCAAAACCTTTAGTTATGCAATTACCTGTGGGAATAGAGTCCTCTTTCAAAGGTGTAGTTGATTTAGTTAAAATGAAAGCAGTTTTATGGAAAGAAGAAAAGTTAGGAGCAGAATTTGAATATGTAGAAATACCAAATGAGTTACAGGAACGGGCTAAAAAATATAGGAAAGAATTAATGGAAACAGCTGTGGAGCAAGATGAAAAATTGATGGACGATTATCTAAATGGAAAGGAAATATCAGAGCTTGATTTAATATCCTGTATTAGAAAAGGTGGTTTAAAATTTGATTTTGTACCAGTATTAACTGGTTCAGCATTTAAAAATAAGGGTGTGCAACCTTTATTGGATGCTGTGATAGATTTCTTACCAAGTCCCAAAGATATAGGGTCAATTAATGGCACAAAACCTAATTCAAAAGATGAAATTGAAAGAAAATTTGATGACAAAGAACCGTTATCAGCTCTAGCATTCAAGGTTGCAACTGATCCTTTTGTTGGAACTTTAACTTTTATAAGAATATATTCAGGCACACTAAAATCAGGCACTGGAATTTATAACACTACCAAAGATAAAGTGGAGAGAGTTGGCAGGATGTTGCTTATGCACGCTAATAATAGAGAAGATGTAAAAGAAGTTAATACAGGTGATATTGTGGCATTAGCGGGATTAAAATATACAATGACGGGACACACTTTATCTGATGAAGATAATCCAATTGTACTAGAACCTATGGAATTTCCAGATCCAGTTCTTGAGATTGCAGTTGAACCAAAAACTAATGCAGACCAAGAAAAGATGGGGGAAGCTTTAGGAAGATTGGCAAGGGAGGATCCGTCTTTCAGAGTGTCATCCGATGAAGAATCTGGACAAACAATCATAAAAGGTATGGGCGAATTGCATTTAGATATTATAGTTGATCGAATGAAAAGAGAATTTAAAGTAGAGGCAAATATTGGCGCACCACAAGTAGCCTATAGAGAAACAATTTTAAGAAATGCAGAATTTGATTATATTCACAAAAAACAAAGCGGTGGCGCCGGACAATTTGCAAGAGTTAAACTTGCAATAGAACCTTTGGAGCCAGGAAAAGGTAGAGAAGTTGAAAACAAGATTAAGGGTGGGTCTATTCCAAAAGAATTTATACCAGGAGTGGAAAAAGGAATAGAGAGTGTTTCAGATTCTGGAATTTTGGCTGGATTTCCAATTATTGATTATAAAGTAACTATAGTTGATGGTTTGCATCACGATGTAGATTCAAGTGTTTTGGCTTTTGAAATAGCATCAAGACATTGTTTTAAAGAAGTATGCACAAAGGCTTCTTTAAAACTTCTTGAACCGATTATGAGAGTAGAGGTTGTTACTCCGGAAGATTACATGGGAGATGTCATTGGTGATTTAAATAGCCGAAGGGGCCATGTTGAGGGGACTGAATCTAGAGGCAATGTAACAGTGATAACGGCTATGGCACCTCTTGCAAATATGTTTGGTTACGTAAATAATTTAAGATCAATGTCACAAGGAAGAGCTCAATACTCGATGTTTTTTGATCATTATGAAAAAGTACCTCAGAATGTTCAGGAAGAAGTGACAAAAAAAATGGCTTAAAAAATGGAAAAACAAAATATTAGAATTAAACTTAGAGCATACGACAACAAAATTTTAGATCAGTCGACACTTGACATAGTAAATACTGTAAAAAGAACAGGTGCCAACATTAAAGGTCCTATTCCACTACCAACAAAAATAGAAAGATACACCGTACTAAGATCTCCACATATTGATAAAAAAAGTAGAGAGCAATTTGAAACAAGAACACATAAAAGATTGATCGATATTGAAGAGCCGACACCTCAAACTATTGAAGCGTTAATGAAATTGGATTTGGCTTCAGGAGTGGATGTTGAAATAAAGATATAAGGTAACAAATGACAAATATTGGTTTAATTGGAACAAAAATAGGAATGAGCAGGGAATTTTTTCCTATAGGAATATCTGTTCCAGTAACTGTTATAAAAATAGAGAAGGGAAGAGTAATAGATTTAATTACAAAAGATAAAAGGGGATACGAAGCTATTAAGGTTGGGTTTGGAAAAATTAAAACATCTAAATTGACTAAGTCTATGAAGGGTTTTTACAGTAAAAAATCTACAGAACCCAAAAAATATCTAAAAGAATATAGGGTGGAAAATATATCAAATTTTAAAGAAGGAAATGAAATTGGATTAGAAATTTTTAAAGATGTTAAATTTGTTGATGTTACATCAAAAAGTATCGGCAAAGGGTTCGCGGGAGTTATGAAAAGACATAATTTTTCAGGTTTAAGAGCATCACATGGAGTATCAATATCACATCGATCTGGTGGTTCAACTGGACAACGTCAGGACCCGGGAAAAGTATTTAAAGGAAAAAAAATGGCTGGACACATGGGAGATAAAATTAGAACAACCTTGAATTTAGAGATAATTAAATCAGATTTGAACAATGATTTAATATACTTAAAAGGTTCTATTCCAGGATCAAAAAACACATTAGTGTTCTTAAAGAATTCAGTTAAGAAAATAAATAAGAAAACAATTTTAGAAAAAAATAAAATAGTTGAGAAACAAGATGAAAATCCAAAAAAAATGAGTATTACGAAAGATAAAACAACTACTAAAGTTGAACAAAAAAAAGAAGAGACGTCAAAGAAAGAAGAAAAAAAAGATATAAAAAGTAAATAAATAATGAAAATAGATAGCATTAGTATAAAAGGCAAAATAACAGCATTTGAAATTTCGGAAAAAATATTTTCTTCTGATATAAATAATAAATTAATCGGACAAGTTCTTTATTCTCAAATTGCAAATTCAAAACCGAGACTTGCAAAAACAAAACAAAGAAATCAAATAATAGGTTCTACAGCCAAAATTCATGCGCAGAAAGGTACTGGAAACGCAAGACACGCAAGTAAAAAAGCACCGTTATTTGTTGGCGGTGGAGTGGCACATGGTCCTAAAGGAAAAGTTTATAAAACAAGAAAGATAAATAAAGAGGAAAAAAAAAGTAGTTTAATTAGTGCAATATCTCAAAAAACTAAAGATAAAAATCTAATAATATTTGAAGATATTAAAGATAAAATTAGTAAAACAAAACAATTTATCAAATTTTTAAAAACAAATAGAATTAGCAACGCTTTGATTGTTGTAGATTTAAAAACCAAAAGAAACATTGAGTTATCAGCAAGAAATATTCCCAATATAAAATTAATTGATGCATCTTATCTAACTATATATGACATCTTAAAATATAAACAAATTATGTTTAGCGAATCTTCAACTAAAGAGTTAGAAAAAAGACTTTTAGATCATGAGTAAACTAAATTTATATGACAGTATATTAAGTCCAGTGGTAACTGAAAAATCAACTAACTTATCTGAGATAAACAAAGTGGTATTTAAAGTAAATAGTTCAGCTGATAAAAAATCTATTAAAAAAAGTATTGAAAAAATTTTTAAAGTGAATGTTATTAAAATAAATATAATTAATAAACAAAGAAGAATTAAGATAGCAAGAGGTAAAAAAGCTAAAGTTCAAGGATACAAAAAAGCAATAATTACATTAAAAAAAGGTCAAAATATTGATTTAACCTCAGGTATATGAAATGACATTAAAAACATTTAAGCCCTACACAAAATCAACCCGAGGAACGGTTATTATTGCGAAGAAGAATCTTTGGAAAGGTAAACCAATCAAATCACTTACATTTGGAAAAAAATCTGTTTCTGGAAGAAATAATTTGGGACGAATTACCTCAAGAAGAAGAGGATCTGGACATAAACAAAAATTTCGTAAAATAGATTTTTTTAGAAACAAACATGACATTGAAGCTGTGGTTGAGAGAATTGAATATGATCCGAATAGAACTTCGCATATTATGTTAGTTAAGTATGAAGATGAAGAAAGAGCATATATGCTACTGCCTCAAAAAATCAAAATTGGAGATAAGATTATCTCGGGAAATAAAAAAGAGATAAAGATAGGAAATTGTATGCCTTTGAGTGATATTCCCAATGGAACGGCGATACATAACGTTGAAATGAAACCCGGTGGAGGTGCTAAAATTGCAAGGTCGGCAGGTTCATCCGTTCAAATTACTGGTTCAGATGGAGAATACTCAATAATAAAACTAGCATCAGGTGAAATTAGAAAAATAATTAGTAGAGCAAAAGCTACCATTGGTGTTTTGTCCAATCCTGATCAAAAAAATATAAAAATTGGTAAAGCTGGAAGAAACAGGTGGCTAGGAATCAGACCAAGTGTAAGAGGGGTAGTAATGAATCCTGTAGATCATCCTCATGGTGGAGGTGAGGGAAAATCTTCCGGGGGTAGAAATCCTGTCTCACCATGGGGACAATCTGCAAAAGGATTAAAAACAAGGAATAATAAGAGGACAAACAAATATATTATTATGAGAAGGAAAAAGAGAGTTTAATTTATGGCTAGATCAGTGTGGAAAGGACCATTTGTAGATCCAAGTTTAATTAAAAAAATTGAAAAACAGAAGAATACAACAAAAAATGTGAAACCAATTAAAACTTGGTCTAGAAAGTCCACAATAATTCCTGAATTTGTAGGATCAAGCTTTTTGATACATAACGGAAAAAAATTTATATCAATTACCATTTCTGAAGATATGGTTGGACATAAACTTGGTGAGTTTTCACCAACCAGGCAATTTTCTGGTCACACTCCAGCAGATAAAAAAGCTAAACAAGTAGCGGAAGGAGAATCTGGAACTAAGAAAAAATAAAATGAAAAAAAATAAACAAGTAATAAATAAAGAAAATTTAATCAAATCAGTCAACAAAAATGTCAGGAGCAGCACAAGAAAAATAGGATTAATTTTGAGAGGTATAGTTGGAAAAAAAGTTGACCATGCTTTACGAGATCTAACATTTGCTAACCAAAGGATATGTAAAGAAATAAAAAAGACTATACACTCGGCTGTAGCTAATGCAGAAAATAATTTTCAATATGATATTGATAAATTATTTGTAAAAGAAGCATATTGTGGCAAATCAATCGTAATGAAAAGATTTAGACCTAGGGCAAAAGGAAGAGCAAGTCCTATAAAAAAACCTTATAGTAATGTGACAATTATATTATCAGACAAACTTAGAAAGTTGGAGGATCATGGGACAAAAAGTTAATCCTATCGGTTTTAGATTAGGCGTGAACAGGGGATGGGACTCTGTTTGGTTTGCAAAAAAAAATCAATTTGGAAAAAATCTAATTGAAGACTTCAGAATTAGAGAATATATAAAAAAAAATGTAGTAAACTCAGGAATATCTAAAGTTATGATCGAAAGATCGACAAAAAAATGTTTCGTAACTATTTATACTTCCAGACCAGGTTTTGTTATTGGAAAAAAGGGAAGTGATATAGAAAAAATTAAAAAAAAATTGTCCAAATTAACTAGTCACGAGGTTACCTTAAACATTAAAGAAGTTAAAAAACCTGAACTAAATAGTTATTTGGTTGCTGAAAATATAGCTCAACAGTTAGTAAAAAGAATTTCTTACAGAAGGGCTATGAAAAGAGCAATACAGTCCGCACTAAGACTGGGTGCCAAAGGAATAAAGGTTTGTGTGGGAGGAAGATTAGCTGGCAATGAAATTGCCCGATCCGAATGGTTAAGTGAGGGAAGCATTCCTTTGCATACCTTAAGAGCAGATGTTGATTACGCAGAATCGGAAGCTTTAACCACCTATGGAATGATAGGAGTCAAGGTTTGGATATATAAAGGAAAAATATTTAGAAAAGAATTCAGTCAAGAGACTAATAAAATTTAATTATGATTCAACCAGCAAGAACGAAATACAGAAAAGCACATAAAGGGCGAATACATGGGAAGGCCTCCAGATGTGACAAACTTAATTTTGGTGAATATGGAATAAAAGCCTTACAACCAGAAAGAATTACCTCAAATCAAATTGAAGCAGCGAGAGTGGCATTAACAAGATATATGAAAAGAACAGGAAAAGTATGGACAAGAATATTTTCTAATATTCCTGTGTCAAAAAAACCCACGGAAGTGCGTATGGGCAAAGGAAAAGGAGCTCCAGAATTTTGGGTTTGTAGAGTAAAGCCTGGAAGAATTTTGTTTGAAGTTGATGGAGTAACAGAATCAGTTGCGAAAGTGGCTTTATACAAAGCATCGGCAAAATTCCCAATTAAAACAAAATTTATAAAAAGATAATCTATGAAACTTAAAGAAATAAACAAACTTACAAAAGATCAATTACACAAAAATCTTGATAAATTTAAAAAAGATTTATTTAACTTAAGGTTTAAAAAAACTAATGGACAGTTAACAAATCCATCAAAGTTTAGAGAGACAAAAAAAACAATAGCAAGAATTAGCACGTTAATTAATAAAAAATAATATGCCAAAGAAAATATTAAAAGGAAAAGTGATTAGTGATAAAAATAAAAAAACCGTAGTTGTATTGGTAGAGAGAAAATATCAACATCCTTTTTTAAAAAAAATTGTTACAAATAAAAAAAAATACCATGCCCATGATGAAAAAAATAAGTTTAAAATTGGCGACACTGTACGTATTGAAGAATCAAAACCTTATTCTAAAAATAAACAATTCAAAGTATTGGAGGAAAGTAAATGATTCAAGTTCAAACAGAATTATTTGTAGCTGATAATACAGGAGCAAAAAAAATTGAATGCATTAAGGTTTTAGGTGGTTCAAAAAGAAGATTTGCTTCGATTGGAGACACAATCGTGGTTAGCATCAAGGAAGCTATTCCAAGAGGAAAAGTAAAGAAAGGCTCAGTGTACAAAGCTGTAATAGTAAGAACTAAACAAGGTATTTTTAGAAACGACGGTTCAAAAGTAAAGTTTGACAATAATGCAGCAGTGTTAACTGATGAAAAGGGCGAGCCATTAGGAACGCGAATTTTTGGTCCAGTAACGAGAGAACTGAGATCCAAAGGTCAAATGAAAATAATTTCATTAGCACCAGAGGTTTTATAATTTATGAATTTAAAAAAAGGAAATTTGGTAAAAGTGCTGACAGGTAAGGATAAAAATAAGTCAGGAGAAATTATTGAAGTAATAAATAGATTAAATAAAGCAAAAGTTAAAGGCATAAATATTGTTAAAAAACATTTAAAAACAACAAAAGAAAAAAAGGGAGGAATTATTTCTAAAGAAAATTTTATTCATTTATCAAATTTAAAGAGATTGGAAAATAAAAAAGACAAAACTGAAATAAAAAAAGGAATTAATAAAAAATGAATCCAAGATTAAAAGAGTTATATTATTCTAAAATACAAACTGATTTGACAAAAAAACTTTCCTTGAAGAATAAATTGATGAGTCCAAAATTTAAAAAAATTGTCATTAATATGGGATTAGGCACAGATGGAAATGATAAAAAAATTTTGAAATCTTATTCAGAGGATATTGCTATGATAACTGGACAAAAACCGGTTGTTACGAAATTTAAAAAATCTATATCAAACTTCAAAACAAGAAAAAACACAAACGCTGGTTTAAAAGTAACTTTAAGAAAAAACAAAATGTACGAATTTATTGATAGACTCGTTAATATTGCCCTTCCAAGAATAAAAGATTTTAGAGGTTTGAGTTCACGAGGTTTTGACAAATTTGGCAATTATACTCTTGGAATTAAAGAGCATGTTGTTTTTCCGGAAGTTAATTTTGATAAAGTTGAAAAGATACGTGGTTTAGATATTACAATTGTAACTCATGGAACAAATAAGGATCATAATTTAGCTCTATTAGAGGAATTTAATTTTCCTTTTAACAAAGAAAATAAAAATTGATTTTAGAAAATATATGGCAAAAAAAAGTTCAGTAAATAGAAATAAAAAAAGAATTGCATTAAATTTGAAATTTGCAAAAAAAAGAAAAAAATTAAAAGAAATAATTATGAACAAGAAAGTAAGTTTAGAAGAAAGATTTAAAGCCCAAATGAAATTGTCAAAATTGCCGAGAAATTCATCTAAAATTAGGGTTAAAAATAGATGTGAAATTACAGGAAGATCTCATGGAGTTTATAGAAAATTAAAAATTTCAAGAATAACTTTGAGGCAACTAACTTTAGAGGGAAAAATACCTGGAATGATAAAGTCAAGCTGGTAAGAAAGAAAGGAATATATGAGTTTTACAGATCCCATAGGTGATATGATAACAAGAATTCGGAATGGTCAAATAAGATCATATGCTAAAATTGAAATGCCCGCCTCGTCATTTAAAGGTAAAATTTTAGAAATACTTAAAAGAGAAGGTTTTATTTTGAATTATTCAGTGGATCAAACTAATGAAAAGAAAATAAAATTTTCAATTAATTTAAAATATAATTCGGGTTCACCAGTGATAAATAATATTGAAAGAATTTCTAAACCAGGAAGAAGATTTTATTCAAGCGCTCAAAGTATTCCAAAAATCCAAAATGGATTAGGTATAGCGATTATTTCTACTCCCAAAGGAGTAATGACCGATACAGAAGCAAGAAAAGCTAAAGTCGGTGGTGAAATTATTTGTAAGGTATTTTAATGTCAAAAATTGGTAAAAAAAAAATTTTAATTCCAAAAGAAGTCAATTTGTCAATTAATGGTGGCAGCCTTGATATAAAAGGACCTTTAGGTGGTAGAAAAATTAATCTAGATACAAAACTATTTGAAGTAAACGTTAGTAAAAACAACGAATTATCAATTAAACCCAAAAGAAAAAATGATGATATTAAAAAAATGTGGGGCATGAATCGGAGCCTTTTAAATAATGCTGTTATTGGAGTTAATGAGGGCTTTGTGAAAACTTTAGAAATGACTGGTGTTGGTTACAAAGCCGCTATAAGAGGCAATAGCCTGAACTTACAACTTGGCTATAGTCATGGTACCGATTTTGAGATTCCAAAAGATGTAAAAATTAGCGTAGAAAAACAAACAATAATTAAAATCAGTGGTTCAGATAAGCAACTGGTTGGTACGGTTGCATCAAAAATAAAATCATTTCGACCTTCTGAGCCATATAAAGGTAAAGGAATTAAAGAAAAAGGAGAGCATGTGCTACGTAAGGAAGGTAAAAAGAAATAAAAAATGAGATTAGATAAAATAGTTAAAAAAAAATTCAGAATAAGAAATAAATTAAAAAAATCTAATACAAATAATAGATTAAGATTAACCGTGAACAGATCTTCTAAAAATATTTCTGCTCAAATAATAGATGATATAAATAACAAAACTATAGTTACTGCATCTTCGGTAGAAAAAGATATCAAGAAAATAGCTAAAACAAAAAAATCAGATTTATCGTTATTTGTTGGTGAAACACTTGCAAAAAGAGCAAATATAAAAAATATAACCAAAGTATATTTTGATAGAGGTCACTACAAGTATCATGGAAGAGTTAAACTATTGACAGATGCTTTAAGAAAAAATGGTTTGGAGTTTTAATAAATGCAAAATGATGAATTAAAAGAAAAACTAATTTATATAAATCGTATTACAAAAGTAGTCAAAGGAGGAAGAAGATTCTCCTTTTCAGCTCTTGTAGTAACTGGAAACCAATCTGGAAAATTGGGGGTTGCCCATGCTAAAGCGAAGCAAGTTACGGATGCAATTAAAAAAGCCACGGATTTAGCTAAAAGAAGATTAATTCATATTCCACTTAAAGAAGGAAGGACGTTACATCATGATGTATTGGCAAAAGAAGGGTCGGGAAAAGTGATTTTAAGATCGGCTCCCAAGGGAACGGGCATTATAGCAAGTGGAGCAATAAGAGCAGTATGTGAGGTTGTAGGAATAAAAGATATTGTGGCTAAATCATTAGGTTCATCGAATTCTCATAATGTAGTTAGAGCTTGCATGAAGGGATTATTGAATCAACTTTCACCAAAAAATATTCTTTCTTTACGTGGTAAAAAAAAACCCGAAATAACTGGGAATAAAATATAAATGTATCTGAATTCATTAAATTATAAAGTTAAGACCAAAAAAATTAGACCGGGTAGGGGTATAGGATCTGGAAAGGGTAAAACATCAGGTCGAGGACACAAAGGTCAGAAAGCCCGTTCAGGAATAGCAATAAAAAGTTTTGAAGGTGGACAAATGCCTTTATATAGAAGACTTCCTAAGAGGGGTTTTAACTCAATTAAAAAAAATAATATTGCAATAATAAATCTTCAGCAATTACAAGAATTTATTTCTAAAGGAAAATTAAACACTAAAATTCTTATTAATTTAAATGAACTTAAAAAAAATAAGATTTTGAAGAATAAAATAAATAAAATAAAATTATTGGGTAGTGGTGATATTAAAGAGAAAATTGATCTTGAGGTTGATTTTATTTCAAAATCTGCAAAAGAAAAGATTGAAAAAAAAGGTGGTTCAATAAAATTAACAACAAAATAAATTTGAATAAAGATATTATTAATGATTGGTACCCCTTCCCAAACTAATGACTTAAAGAATCGTATCCTTTTTACTATTTTAGTATTATCAATTTATAGACTAGGTACATTTATACCAATTCCGGGTATAGACCCACAATCTTTACAAGAACTTATGAGTTCTAATCAAAGAGGTTTATTGGGAATGTTCAACGTATTTGCTGGAGGGGCTATTGCGCGTATGGCTCTTTTTGCACTAGGAATTATGCCATATATTTCCTCTTCTATTATTGTACAACTATTAACGGGAGTTTCCGATTATTTCAAAAATCTTAAGAACCAAGGTGAAATAGGAAGGAAAAAGATTACTCAAATTACCAGATATGGAACAGTTTTATTGGCCACTGTTCAAGGTTATGGATTGTCAGTTGGATTAGAGTCAGCAGAAAATTTGGTAATTAATCCTGGAATGTTTTTTAGAATTAGTACAGTAATAACGATAGTAGCTAGCACTATGTTTTTAATGTGGCTGGGCGAACAAATTACTCAAAGGGGAATTGGTAATGGAATTTCGTTAATTATATTTTCTGGTATTGTAGCAGAAATTCCAAGGGCCCTTGTAACAACTTTTGAACTAGGTAGAACGGGTGCGGTTTCATCAATAATGATAATTTCTATATTTCTGTTATTGGTTTGTACAATTATTTTTATTGTTTTTATGGAGAGAGCCTTAAGAAAAATATTGATTAATTATCCAAGGAGACAAATGGGAAGCAAAATGTATGGAGGTGAATCATCTCATTTACCTTTAAAAATTAATTCTGCTGGAGTAATACCTGCAATTTTTGCCTCTGCTTTATTATTGTTACCAATTACATTTTCAAATTTTACTTTTTCGCAAAATGAAATATTTTTAAATATATCTTCTCTTTTTTCACAGGGTAAGCCTCTCTATATGCTTTTGTATGGATCTGGAATTATATTTTTTACCTTTTTTTATACTTCGATAGTTTTTAATCCACATGAAACCGCTGAAAATTTAAGAAAATATGGTGGCTATATACCGGGGATTAGACCAGGAGAAAGTACAGCTTTATATATAGATAATATCTTAACCAAACTAACAACAATTGGTGCTTTATATTTAGCATTGGTATGTTTGATGCCAGAATTTCTAATAGCCAAATATCCAATTCCGTTTTATTTAGGCGGTACATCGATATTGATTGTTGTAATTGTTGCAATGGATACGGTAACTCAAGTTCAAACAAGACTAATGAGTAGTCAATATCAAAATTTAATTAAAAAATCTAAATTTGGAAATTAATGAATCTAGTAATGTTCGGTCCCCCAGGAGCGGGAAAAGGTACACAATCGAATAATATAATCAACAATTTTGATTTAAAGCAAGTGTCAACCGGCGATTTATTAAGAAATGAAATTAAAAAACAAACAGATCTGGGTAAAAAAGTTGAATCGATAATAAACAATGGTCAACTTGTGCCCGATGACGTGGTTAACACATTAATTAGAAAAATTATTTCAGATCCTAAAAATTTTAATAGACTAATATTTGATGGATATCCAAGAACTATATCGCAAGTTTATAGTTTAGAAAAATTATTAAAAGAATTTAATCAGAAAATTTCAATTGTGTTTTACTTATTCGTTGACAAGGATATTGTTTCAAAAAGAATAAATGGAAGAGTTATTTGTACTAAGTGTTCTAGAATATTTAATGTTTACCTCGATCCAGCAAATTCAAAAAATCATAAGTGTGAAAAGAAATATCTAGTAAAAAGGACCGATGATAATTCTAAAACTATTTTAAATAGATACGAAACTTATGTCGCAAAAACAAAACCTATACTAGATTATTACAATAAAAAGAAACTTCTCTTTGAGATTGATGGAAACCAAAAAATTGTTGAAATTTACAATAAAATAAAGGGATTTTTGGAAAATATAAGAGATTGACATTATGTTTCCTTTTTATATAAGTTGCTTTGAAAAAATCTAACATCTTTAATTTATGGCTCGTATAGCAGGTATCAATATCCCTCAAAATAAAATAGTTCGTGTTGGCTTAACTTATATTTATGGGATTGGAAATAAACACTCCCAAAAAATTTGTAAAAACTTAAATATTCCATCTAGCAAAAGAGTAAATCAACTTACTGATGATGAAATTTTAAAAATTAGAGAATATATTGATAAAAACTTCGACGTGGAAGGTGAATTAAGAAGAGAAACTTCATTAAATATAAAAAGATTGATTGACTTGGCTACATATAGGGGATCAAGACATAAAAAAAAACTTCCAGTTAGAGGCCAACGTACACGCTGTAATGCCCGAACCAGAAAAGGTAAAGCAATAGCGATAGCTGGAAAAAAAATAACTCCATTGAAAAAATAATATATGCAAGATAAAAAAAAAAAAGATTCAATAAAAATTGATACAATAAAGCTTGACACAAAAGATTCCAGTTCTACAGAAAAGAAAAAGTCTAGTTTTTCAAGAAAAAAAAGAATTAAAAAATATGTTACAACTGGAATTGCTTATGTAAAGTCAACATTTAACAATACTATTATTTCAATTGCAGATGCTCATGGCAATGTAGTTGCGTGGTCTTCTGCAGGAAAGAAAGGATTTAAGGGATCTAGAAAATCAACCCCATATGCTGCCCAAATTGCGGCAGATGAAGTGGGAACAAAAGCCTTAGAACTTGGAATAAAGATTTTATCTGTTGAAGTTAAAGGCCCAGGCTCTGGTAGAGAAACGGCTTTAAGAGCATTGCAAGCCAAAGGTTTTAAAATAACATCAATCAAAGATGCAACTCCATTAGCGCACAATGGATCAAGACCACCAAAAAGAAGGAGAGTATAAATGGAAAAAATACAAAATATAGCAAATGATAAAAATTGGAAAGCATTGATTAAACCATCGAAAGTAGATGTTAAAACTCATGACAATAAATCGATAGCTACAATTACAGCTGAGCCTTTAGAAAAAGGTTATGGTATGACAATTGGAAATTCTCTAAGAAGAATAATGCTTTCATCTATAAGAGGTTCTGCTGTAACCGCCATACAAATAGACGGAGTGTTGCATGAATTTTCATCAATCAAAGGTGTTAGAGAAGATGTAACTGATATAGTTTTAAATGTTAAATCACTAGCGTTAAAATCTTATTCTGAGGGACCAAAAAAATTAATTTTAGACGCCTCAGGGCCAGGTGAAATAAAAGCAAATAAAATATTAGAGAATCCCGATATTGAAATCTTAAACCCAGATTTCACAATTTGTAATCTTGATGAGGGAACAAAATTTCATATGGAATTAACTGTTAATTCAGGAAAAGGATATGTTCCAGCAAATTTAAATAAAATAACAGATCCACCGTTAGGATTGATCGCAATAGACTCTTTGTTTAGTCCTGTAAAAAAAGTATCTTATTCAGTAAGTACAGCTCGTGAAGGCAAAGCTTTAGACTATGATAAATTAACGTTAGAAATTGAAACTAACGGATCTATAGCTGCAGATGATGCGTTAGCATATGCAGCAAGAATTTTTCAAGATCAACTGTCAATGTTTATTAATTTTGACGAACCAAAAGAGGTTATACCCCAACAAAAACCAGCTGAGCCAGAATTTAATAAAAACTTACTCAAAAAAGTCGATGAACTAGAGCTATCAGTTCGATCTATGAATTGTTTAAAAAATGATAATATAATTTATATTGGTGATTTGGTTCAAAAAACAGAAA